>Ga0193738_1000360_pt1 | contig 26239 bp, 33 predicted proteins | sample L2a1metaG_FD_144927 | JGI IMG/M metagenome (GOLD analysis project Ga0193738, IMG submission 144927) | Soil microbial communities from a riparian zone of the East river system, Colorado, United States - L2a1 | ecosystem: Environmental > Terrestrial > Soil > Riparian zone | place: USA: East River... | reverse complement strand
GGCAGATTTTCCGAGAACCAAAAATCCCGATGACCAGTACGGCGTCGCTGACCCGACCGAAACGCGGGCGGCCGGCGCTGCCTGAGGCCGAGAAGCAGCGGCGCGGAACCTTGCGTCCGGGTCGCGCGCCGAAGCCGCCGGCATCGGCGCCGGCTGCGGTCGTGGACGTTCCGGTGTCGCGGCGCGATTACGCGAGCATTGCGCGCCGGTACGCGGCGGGTGTCACGGCCGGGCGCATTGTCGCGTGCAAGTGGGTGCAGCTCGCGTGCGCGCGCCAAGCGGCGGATCTCGCGCGGGATCGCCGCTGGCCGTACGTGTGGAGTCCGACCCACGGGCGTGACGCCTGCGCGTTCATCGAACGACTGCCGCATGTCGAGGGCCGCTGGTCGACCGCGACGATTCGGCTCGAACCGTGGCAGGTGTTTGTGGTCATGCTGCTGTTTGGCTGGCGCGTGCGCGGCGACCTGGCGCGCCGCCGGTTTACCACGCTGTATCTCGAGCTGGGGCGCAAGGGCGCCAAAAGCACGCTGATGGCGGCGATCGTGTTGTTCCATCTGCTCCGAGAAAACGAGCCCGGTCCGTCGGTGGTGTGTGGGGCAACGACGGGGTCGCAAGCGCGGATCGTGTTCGGGATTGCCCAGCGCATGGTGTTTGCGTCGTCGTGGCTCAAGGGCCAGGGCGTGCAGGCGTACGCCAATAGCATCACCACGGTCGACGGCACCATCAAACCGATCAACGCGAAAGCATCGACCCAGGACGGGCTGAACCCGTCGTGCATCGTGCTCGACGAGTCGCATGCGCAAACGTTCGAGCTGCACGACGTGCTCAAGAGCAGTCAGGGCGCGCGGGCCAATCCGCTGCTGCTCTGTCCCACCACGGCCGGGTACAACCAGCTCTCGATCGGCTACGCGCTGCGGTCGACGCTCTGCAAGGTGCTCGAGGGGGTGTTTGTCGCGGACCATCTGCTCGGCGCGATTTACACCATCGACGAGGGCGACGACTGGCGCGACGAGCGCGTGTGGATCAAGGCGAACCCGATGCTCGGGGTGACGCCGACGCTGGACTATATGCGGCGGTATTGCAGTGACGCGCAGCAGACGCCCGGGCTCGATGGAGAGTTTCGCGTCAAGTGCTGCAGCGAGTGGTCGAATGCGGCGTCGGCCTGGCTGTCGATGGCCGAGTGGGACGCGTGCGCGGATCCGTCGCTGCGCCTGGGCGACTTCGCCGGGGAGTCCTGCTGGATTGGCGGCGACCTGGCGCAGCTCGACGACCTCGCCGCGGTCGCGGCGGTGTTCAAGCGTGACGACGTGTTCTACGGGTTTGTCCGCTGCTATCTGCCGGAGGGCGTGGTGCAGGCGCGGGCGCGGGCCGTGCCGGAGTACCGGCTCTGGGCTGAGGCCGGGCTGCTGATCCTCACCGACGGGTCGATGATTGATTACAGCCGGATTGAGCGGGACGTCCGCGCGTGGTGTGCGCAGTTCCGGGTGCAGGACATCGTGTTCGACCAGTTTGGGTCGGGGCAGTTGGTGGGCAATCTGTTCAACGACGGATTTCCGGCACGCGTCGAACCGAAGAACGCGAACACGACCACGGCGCCGGCGCGCGAACTCGAAACCCGGATTCGGCATGGGCGCTTCCGGCATGACGGCAACGCGTGTCTCCGCTGGCAAGCGTCCAACGTCGTGGTCGAGCGGCGGACGAATGATTCCATCCTGCCGAAAAAAGAGGGGCCGGAATCGCCGAACAAAATCGACGCGATCGATGCGCTGCTCTCGGCGCTGAGTGGGGCGCTGCGGAGCGCCGGCCCGTCGAAGCAGTTCCAGATGCTGGTGCTGGGGGCGTCGCCGTGAAAAAGCCGCGGGGCCGCCCGCCGCTCGACGCCGCGGACCCGTCGGTCTCGTTGACGATTCGCCTGCCCTCGAAGGAATTCGACGCGCTGGCCCGGCGCGCGCTCGCCCTGCGCCAATCCCTGCCCGCCATCATCCGGCAGCAATTAAAAGTTTTCAAATCGCCCGCGCCCTCGAGCTGACGCACGCTGTCGAGCATTCCCATGCTCGACCGCGCTTACGCGACCCTCGAAGTCAAATCGTTCGACGGCGACCTCCGCGAAATCGACGGCGTCGCCACGACGCCCTGTACCGACCGCGGCGGCGATATCGTCGACTGCGGCGGGGCGCTGTTCACGCTGCCCATTCCGCTGCTCTGGCAACACAACCAGGCGCAGCCCGTCGGCGAAGTCATCGATGCGCAGGTCACCCCGACCGGCATTCGCATTAAGGCCCGCTTCGCCAAAGTCGAGGAACCCGGCGCGCTGCGCGACCGGCTCGACGAGGCGTGGCAGAGCGTGAAGGCGCGGCTGGTGCGCGGGCTGTCGATCGGGTTTCAGCCGCTGGAGATGGTGCCGCTCAAGCGCGGCAATCACATCAAGCGGTGGCAGTGGGCGGAACTCTCGGCCGTGACGATTCCGATGAACGTCGAGGCCACGATCACGAACATCAAATCGGCCGCGTCTGGCCTGGCCTTCCCCCCGCTCGGCGTCGCGAGCATTCCGACGAGACTCCCGATGCAGACCTATTCCGAACAAATCACCGCCCACGAGACCAGCCGCGCTGCGGCCGTCGCCAGCATGACCGACCTGATGACCACCGCCGGTAACGAGAACGTCACGCTGACGCCGGAGCAGACCAAGGCGTACGACGAATCCGCCGCGCGGGTGAAGTCAATCGACGCACACATCACGCGCTTGCGGGAACTCGACGCGCTCAACGCCGACAGCGCCAAGCCCGTGCCGACGACGCCGAACCCGCGCACGCCGGTCGTGCAGGTGAAGGCCAACGTCCCCAAGGGCACCGCGTTTGTGCGCCTGGCCTGCGCGCAGATGGTGTGCCACGGCAACAAATTCGAGGCGGCGCAGTACGCGCAGCGGTGGAACGATTCGACGCCCGAAGTCGCGCTGGCGCTCAAGGCCGCCGTGGCGCCCGGCACCACGACCGATGCGACCTGGGCGGCGCCGCTCGTCAACCGCGTCATCGCCGATGACTTCCTCGAGCTGCTGCGGCCGGCGACCATCATCGGCCGCATCCCCGGGCTGCGCCAGGTGCCGTTCAACTGCAAGGTCCCCAGCCAGACCGCGGGTGGGACCTACGGGTGGGTCGGTGAGAGCAAGCCGAAGCCGGTGACCTCGCTCGCGTTCAGCAGCGAGACCCTCGACATCACCAAGGTCGCCGGGATCATCGTGCTGACCGAGGAGCTGGTGCGGCTGTCGAATCCGTCGGCCGAGGCACTCGCGCGCAACGACATGATCAAGGGGATCGCGCAGTTCCTCGACGGGCAGTTCGTCAACCCGGCGGTGGCGGCGGTGGCGGGCGTCAATCCCGCGTCGATCACCAACGGCGCGGCGACGGCCGCCGCGACCACCAATCCGCTCGCCGACATCATGGGGCTCATCAACCATTTCGCCGCGAACAACATCCCGGTGGATGGCCTGGTGTTCCTGATGTCGCCCGCGAATGCGCTGGCGCTGTCGTTCCGGTCGAACCTCGACGGCTCGCCGCAGTTCCCGGGCATCGGCATCTCGGGCGGCAGCTATCGCGGGCTCACGTTCATCACCAGCAACACGCTGACGACCAACGTCATCGCCCTGCAGCCGGAGTACATCCTCTTCGCCGACGACGGTGGCGTGACCATCGACGCGTCGCGCGAAGCGTCGCTGCAGATGGACAGCGCGCCGGCCTCGCCGGCCGATGCGACCACCGTCTACGTCTCGCTCTGGCAGACCAACAACGTCGGGCTGCGCGCCGAGCGGTTCATCAACTGGAAGCGCATCGGCGTCAATTCGGTGAAGTACCTCACCGCCACCGCGTGGCCGTCGCCGACCGGCGAGGTGTTCACGACCGACCCCCCGACGGGGCGCAACGGCCGCAAGGACCAGGATCGGTGAAGCTGTTTGGGTTCGAGCTGACGCGGGCGCGGGCGCGGGCGACGCCGGCGGGCGCGACCGCGGTCAGCCCGCGCGGCGGCTGGTGGCCGATTGTCCGCGAGCCGTACCTCGGCGCCTGGCAGCGGAACGACGAGTGCTCGGTGCCGTCGGTGCTGGGTTCGCCGGCCGTGTTTGCCTGCACGACGCTGATCGCGTCGGATATCGGCAAACTCCGGCTGCGGCTCGTCGAGCAGGACAGCGCGGGGATCTGGCGGGAGACCGCCAGCCCCGCCTTTTCGCCGGTGCTGCGCAAACCGAACCGCTACCAAATCATCAACAAGTTTCTCGAGCAGTGGCTGGTCTCGAAGTTGACGCACGGCAACACCTACGTGCTCAAGCAGCGGGACCAGCGCGGCGTGGTGGTGGCGCTGTATGTGCTCGACCCGCAGTCGGTGAAGCCGCTCGTCGCCCCTGACGGCGCGGTCTACTACCAGCTCGGGGCGAGCGAGCTGGCCGGCATCACGCCCGAGGGCACGGCGGTCGCGGTGCCGGCCAGTGAAGTCATCCATGACCTGATGGTGCCGCTGTTCCATCCGCTGATCGGCGTGTCGCCGATTTATGCCTGCGGCCTGGCGGCGCTGCAGGGCCTCAACATTCAGGACAACTCGTCGACGTTCTTCGCCAGCGGCAGCAATCCCGGCGGCGTGCTGACGGCGCCCGGCAGCATCACCGACGAGACCGCGCAGCGGCTGAAGCTGTACTGGGACACCGCCTATAGCGGGGCGAACGTCGGTAAGGTGGCGGTGCTCGGCGACGGGCTGAAGTACGAGGCGATGTCAGTCAATGCCGTCGATGCGCAGCTGGTCGAGCAGCTGCAGTGGACGGTGGAGACCGTGTGCGCCTGCTACCACGTGCCGGTCTCGCTGGTGAACAGCCAGCCGGTGCCCTACGCGAACAACGAGCCGCTCACGCAGCAATACTTCTCGCAATGCTTGCAGGCGCTCATCGTCGCGCTGGAGAACTCGCTCGACGAGGGGCTCGGCTTGACCACCGTCCCCGATCGCACGCTCGGCACCGAGCTGGACATCGACGATCTCATTTGGATGGACGCGAAGGCGCGGACGGATGCGGCGCAGCAGGGCGTCGCCGGCGGCGTGCTCTCACCGGATGAGGCGCGCGCCAAGTACTTCGGCATCGGGGCCGTGACGGGCGGCGATACGCCCTACATGCAGCAGCAGATGTTTTCGCTGCGGGCGCTCGCCGAACGCGACGCCGATGCGCCCTTCAGCAAGCCGGCGCCGCCGGCCCCGGCCGCGCCGCCCGAGGACGAGGACGACGACGTCGACCTGGCGCAGTTCACGAAACGGTTGACCGCGGGATTGCTGTATGGCTGACCTCTCCGAACGGCTCGCCGATACGGTCCTGCTGGCGATGAAGGCGGCGCTGTCACCGGTGCTCGAGCGGCTCGCCGCGCTGGAGGCCCGTCCGCCCGTGCCCGGGCCGCCAGGACCGGCCGGGGCCGACGGCCAGGACGGCGCCCCCGGGGTGACGGCCGACGCGCTGACGGTCACGCAGGACGGCGAGGACGAGCGGCTGATTACGTTCGGGGTCAAGGCGGGCGACACGGTGACGCCGTGGGGCACGGTGCGGCTGACGCTGCCGCGGTACTGCGGCGTCTATGACACGGCGCGCACCTACACGGCCGGCGACCAGGTGACCCACGCGGGCGCGCTCTGGTCCTGCACCGCGACGACCAACATGCGGCCGGGCGGGGGCAGTGGCTGGGTGCTGCAGGTCAAGCAGGGGAAGGGCTGATGGCGGCGCAGTTCGTGACGCTCGCCGCCGCCAAGATGCACCTGCGGATTGCGACGCCGCCCGGGCATCCCGACGATCCGGACGTCCAGGAGAAGCTCGACGCGGCCGAGGCGGCGATCGTGCGCTACGTCGAGCGGTCGCCGGCCGGGGCGGCGCTGGTGGCGCAGTGGGTGACCGACCTGGATGCGCCGGCCGACCTGCGCGCGGCGGTGCTGCTGCAGCTCGGCGAGTTGTGGCGCTTCCGCGGCGATGACCCGGCGACGCTCGCGCTGTCCCCGGCGCGGGACTCCGGGACCGACTTTGCGCCGGGCGTGGCCGGCCTCTTGCGCCGCTTTGGCGATCCGGTGCTGGCATGATGCCCGCCGGCCTGCGCGACAAGCGCGTGACGCTCGATGCGCCGGGGACGCCCGTCGCCGACGCCGATGGCGGATTCGTCGACGGGTATACGCCGCTGGATCCGCCGGACGCGTTCGCCGCGATCGTGCCGGTGTCGGCGCGCGACCAGGAGCGGGCGTTCGCGGGCACGGTGCTGGCGACGGCGACCCACGAGATCACGCTGCCGTATCACCCGGGCGTCACCATCGAGACGCGCGTCACCTACGTCGACCCGCGCAGCGGCCGGACGCGGACGTTTCAGGTCGCCGCGCTGCGCGACCCCGACGAAGCCGGGCGCGAGCTGGTGCTCAGCGTCGCGGAGCGGCCATGAGTAATCGCCTGGTGCTCGACGGCCTCGAGCAGCTCCTGCGCGACTTGCAGCAGCTGCCGGGCCATCTGCGCGACGACGCGGCGCCGATCATTCACGGCGCGGCGGCCGGCGCGCTCGCCGAGGTCAAGGCGCAGTACCCGACGGGGCCGCGCGGGCGGCTGCGCCAGGGGCTGAAGATCGTGCAGCGGACCACGGAGGCGGGGGCCGCGGGCATCGTCACGAGCACGGCGCCGCATGCCTGGATTTTCGAGAACGGCACCCAGGCGCGCTACGTCACGACGCTGCCCAGCGGCCGGGCGAAGAACTTCGGGTCGCGGCGCGGGGCGATGGCCCCGGGGCGGGTGTTCATCCCGATCGTCGCGCGCCGGCGCCGCGAGATGTACGTGGCGCTGGCCGACGTCGTGCGCCGCGCGGGGTTCCAGGTGACGGGCCGTGTCGGATAGCTCGGCGGTCGATGCCGCCCTGGTCGCCAAGCTGGCGGGCGATGCGGCGCTGATGGCGCTGACGCCTGACGGCGTCTACTTCGACCTGGCGCCCGAGGGCTCGAAGCAGTTCGTGCTCGTGGGGCACGTCGCGCACGTCGACGAGCCGGCGTTCGGCGGGACCGCGTGGGAAGTGTTCACCTACGTCGTGAAGGCGGTGACGCCGGGGCCGTCGGCGGAGACGGCGAAGGCCGCGGCGGCGCGCATCCACGAAGTGCTGGACGGCGCGCGGCTCGAGCCTGTGGGCTACGTCGACATGCACTGCGCGCGGGTCGAGCGCGTGCGCGAGCAGGAACGGGACGATCTCAACGAAGTGCGGTGGAACCACCGCGGCGGCCATTACGAAATCTGGGTGACGGCGACTGAGGAGTAGACATGGCAAGAATTCACGGTTCTAAAGGGCAAATTCTGATCGACCCGACCGGCGCCGACCCGGGCACGCCGGTCGTGATCGCATCGATGAATTCCTGGTCGCTGGAAATGAACCGCGACCGGGTGGACGTGACCGCCTCAACGACGGGGGCTCTCGGCGCGTAAGCGTCGAGCAAACACTTCTGGTGATCGACTTGGATGCTGCGATGCAAACAGGGGGCAAGCAGGCGCAAGCCGTGCAGCCTGAGAGACTAAGCCCAGAAGCCCCGGCCGACGGCCGGGTGATGCGATAGTCCGCACTCACGGAAAGCAGGAACCGTGAGAGGCCGACAGAAATGATCGGCCCGAGTCTGGGTTCGTTGCAGGCTCGTAACAAAGGGTCGGAGACACGTTCAAACAGTGGGTGCAGGGGCTCCCGAATATCCAGGGCCAGCTCAGTGGCTGGTACGAGAACACCGAGATGGACCTCTTCGACGTCGCCGCGGGCGATACGGCGGCGACGCTGAAGCTGATGCCGTCGTCGCTGGAGCCCACCTATTTCTGGATCGGGCCGGCGTATCTCGACGCGTCGATCAACGTCACGGCGACCGGGGCCGTGTCGATCAGCTCGTCGTTTGTCGGGGCGGGCGACTGGACGCGCGAGCCCGCGGGCGTGACCACGGCGCGCGGCCGCGAGCGGCGCGACGAGCGCGGCCCCGAGCCGCCGCCACCCGCGGCGCCGCGGTAAATGCCGGCCGGGATTACCGGGGTCGTCGCGTCGATCCGCTGGGCCTACTACACCGCCGCGGCGGTCAACGGCTACACGGTGACGCGCGACCCGGTGACGCGTGCGTGGTCGGTGACCGGGACGATCGTGCTGGCCGACGCCTTCAAGCTGACGCAGCGCCCGCTCAAGTTTGTGGCGCCGCACGCCAAGGGCGAGTGGGTGTGGCCGATCGAGACCCCGGTCCCCCGCGTCGCCGGGCCGTTCATGGCGAAACTCGGGAACCCCATCGAGGACGGGACCCCCTATGTCCAGTAGAATCCGCCGCCCCGAAACGCTCCGGCTCGCGCTGTCGCGCGGTGACTGGATCGTGGTCAAGAAACACCTGACGGCCGGCGAGACCCGCCGCGTCTTTCGCCGCATGATCCGCAAGGGCGCCACCGGTGACGAAATCGATTCGCTGCAAGTCGGCCTGTCGAAGATGGTGGTCTATCTCGTCGACTGGTCGATTACCGACGCCGACGATCAACCCGTCATCATCCGCGGCCAGTCCGAGGACGTCGTCGCCGACGTACTCGAGATGCTCGACGTCGACTCCTTCGCCGAAATCCTCAAAGCCGTCGAGACGCACGAGCGCACGATGGACCGCGAGCGCGAGGACGAAAAAAAAACGGACAGTGGGACCAACAAGTCCGATCCGACCTGGCCATCGCCCGGGTCTTTGGATGGCGCTACGAATGGGTCGGCGAACTAGACCGCGACGTCTACCGCGTCCTAGTGGATAGCCTCTCCGAACAGGTCGACGGCTGATGCCTATCACCGCTACATTCGTCGCCGACTTCAAGTCGTTCTACGACGCCGTCCAGCAATCCACGGTCAAGCTCAAAGATTTCCAGTCCAACGCCGAAGCGGTCGCGCAGAAGGTCGACAAGGTCGCCAATGCGTTCAGCGGGCGGAAGCTCGTGCAGGACGCGGAGATTATGACCAAGGCGATTCAGGAAATCGGCGGCGCCACCGCCTTGACCGCGAAAGAGCAGGCGTCGGTCAACGCCAAGCTCGCCGAGGCCATCGAGAAGTACAAGGCGCTCGGCCAGGTGGCGCCGAAGGAAATGCAGGACCTGGAGAAGGCGACGCGCCAGGTCAATCAGGAAACCAAGAAGACCTCCCTCGGATTCGCCGATATCAAGGGCGGCCTGCTCTCGCTGGCCGGCGCGGTCGGCATCGCGTTTTCCGTCGACGCCGTCATGGGCTTCGTCGCGTCTGTCTTCGATGCCGCCGAGAAGGTCACCGACCTCTCCGAGAAACTCGGCATTTCGACCGGCGCCGTCCAGCGTTTCACCTACGCGGCCGAGCAGTCCGGCGCATCCATCGACGACGTCGGGAATGCCATCTTCAAGATGAATCAGAAGGTGGCGGAAGGCAGCAAAGCCACCGCGCACGCGCTCACCGACCTGGGGCTCTCCCTCGACGCGGTGCGGCAGATGTCCCCGGAACAGGCCTTTATCGCCATCACCGACGCGCTGCAGAAGATCGAAAACCCCGCCATGCGGGCCCGCCTGGAAATCGAGCTGCTCGGCAAGGCGGGCGGCGCGCTCGGGGCGGCGATCTCGGCCGGCCTGAGCAAGACGGGCGACGCCGCGCAGATCATGGCCGACGACACCATCCGGCGCCTGGCGGACGCGAAGCAAGCCTGGGAGAATCTCGCGACGCGGGTCACCGTGATCACGGGCGAGATGATCGCCAACGTGCTGAAGTTCCGCGGCAGCGCGGCGATCGTCGAACGCGCCGCGCTCGGCGCCGGGGCGCCGCGGACGGGCGGGCCGGGGAAGGATGTCCACCTCCCCGCGACGGGGGTCACGGCCGGCGCCGAGGAACTCGAGCGGCTGGCGAAAGAGCGCGAGGCCGCCGCGCGGAAAGCGCAGGCCGCGGCCGACCAGCAGAAGGCCGCCGACGACAAGATTTTTGCCAGCATGCGGCAGTTCGGGGACCGGCTCGCGAAGCTCGACGCGGACAATGCCAAACATTTCGCGGCGATCGGCCAAGGCATTCAACGGTTCGTGCAGCTGAATCGGTCAGCCGCTGACCAGCTCCCGGATATTACGCGGGGCTGGAAGGAGATCGGCATCGGCGCGGATGAAGCGGGCCGGAAATTAAAAATAGCCGGCGATGCGTTCGGCGATGCGCTGAACGAGAACGCCGCCGATGCGAAAGCGTTCTTTCAGAACCTCGCGAAGCTGCCGACCGTCACGCAGGAATTCGACAAGCTCGGCGTCGCGGTGTCGAATCTGGGCGGCCTCCTGGGCAACAACTTGCTCGGACAGCTCGGCGCGACCGTGTCGGCCTTCTCCAAGGTTCATGGCGCCATCGGCGACATGAAAGGCGGCTTCGAGAAGATGACCAGCGGCGGGGGCCTGACGTCGATCCTGGGCGGGTTCACCAGCATCACGTCGGGGATCGGCACCATCGTCGCCGCGGCGCAGGCGGCCATCCAGATCGGCCGGGCGCTGTTCGGGATGTTCGACCGCAACAAGGGCCGGGATGCGGTCGTCGACTTCGCCGAGTCGATGGGCGGCTTCGATGCGCTGCAGCAGCAGCTCGAGGCGCTCGGCGAGGAAGGCGCGCGGCTGTGGATCAAGCTGACGCAGGGCACCGACAAGGGCAACCCCGAGCAGGCCGCCGCCAACATCGCCGAAGTCGAGGAGGCGCTGCGCAAGCACAAAGAAGCCAGCGAGGACGTCACCGGCGCGACGGAGGAGCAGGCCCGCGCCACCATCGAGACGGCGTCTGAAGCCGAGCGCGCCATGAAGGCGCTCGAGCCGCTCCTGCGCGCCAACGAGGACCAGTGGCGCGCCTGGGGTGACGTCGTCAACGGGCAGATCGATCGGGTCGCGTTGGCGCTGCGGTCGCTGGCGCTGCCGAATCTCTCCGGCGACGCGGTGGCGCAGTCGGCGCCGAACACGAGCGGCGGCGGGACCGCCGTCATCAACCTCGACGGCCGGCAACTCGCGGAGGCGGTCGTGCCGCGCATTCCCGGCGTCGTCAAGCGCTACGGATTGGCGTAAGCGATGGCGATGCCCGTCTTCAAGGCGGCCAGTACCGCCGCCGCCTTAGCGGGGTCGGCCAACATTAGCTGGCCGGTGGGGCACGCCGCCGGCGACTTCGCCCTCCTGTTCATCGAGACGTGTGGCGGCGAACCCGTCCCCGCCACGCCCAGCGGCTGGACGCCGGTCGCGAACTCACCCCAGGCGACCGGCGCGGGCGCCACCGGCACGCAGTTGACGGTGTTCTACAAAACGGCCACGTCGGGCGCCGAACCGACGGCGTCGACCGGGGATTCTGGCGACCATAACCACGGCGTCATCATCACGTTTACCGGCCTGGCGACGATCGGCGTCCCGTGGGACGTGACCGCCGGCGCCGTGAAGGCCACGGCCGCCGCCAATGCGTCGCTGCCGACGCTGACCACCACGGTCGCCGACACCCTGATCGTCCAGGCCATCACGCACGACCTCGACATCGGCACGCCGGCCTTTACCGGCGTCGCCAATGCGGCGCTCGCGAGCCTGACGGAGCGCCACGATCAAAGCTCCGGCCAAGGCAACGGCGGCGGGATTGCGGTGTTCACCGGGCAGAAAGCCGTCGCCGGCAGTATCGGGACGACGACGGTCACCGTGGCGGCCTGCGTCAACGCGATGCTGACGATCGCGCTGCGCGGGCCGCTGCTGGTGCCCGACGTGGTCGGCCTGGCCGAAGCGACGGCGAGTAGCACCATCACGGGGGCCGGATTCACGGTCGGTACGATTACCTACAGTGCCAGTCCCAGCGTGGCGGCCGGCCTGGTGATCAGCCAGTCGCCGACCGCCGGGACGGAAGCGGCCGGCGGATCGGCGGTGGGGTTCGTCGTCTCCACCGGGCCGGCGGGCATCGCCGTGCCGGATGTCGTGGGCGATCTCCAGGCGGACGCCGCCACGGCGATCACCGCGGCCGGCCTCACCGTCGGGACGATCACCACGGCCCTGAGCGCCAGCGTACCGGCGGGGCACGTCATCAGCCAGTCGCCCGTGGCGGGGACGATGGTGACGGCCGGCAGCGCCGTCGATCTCGTGATCGCGGTCGCGGCGGGGCTGGTCGTCACCATCGACGGGACCCCGCAGCGCATCCTGCACGAGTCCCTGTCGATCCAGGCGACGGTCAACGGCCGCGATCGGTTGTCGGCGACGCTGCCGCTGCCGACGGTGGCGCCGGACGTGCGCCAGGAGATCGTCGTCACCTACGACGGGGTCCGCATCTTCGGCGGCCTCGTCGATACGGTCATCGAACGCGCGGCCACGTCGCGCACCAACGTCCCGTCGCAGCTCTACGACATCACCGCGGTCGACTTCAACGGCCTGGCCGACTGGCGGTTTGTCGACGGCGTCAGCGGCACCGCCGAGACGCTGATCTACGCGCTCGAGGCGCTGCTGTTCTATCTGCCGGGGGTGACGTTGAACCCGGCGCAGGTGACCGGGCCGGTGCTGCCGCAGCGGACCTATCACGTCGCTTCGATCGCGCAGGTGCTGGACGAATTCGCGACGATTACGGGGATGGTCTGGCGCATCGACTATACGCGCGTGCTCACGATGTGGGACCCCGTGACGACGCCGGCGCCGGTCGATGTGCTGGACGGGACCGACGTCGCGATCGGCGACATTCTCGTCGAACCGATCGCCACCGAATTCGCGACCAGTGTCTGGCTCATCGCCGGGGATTCGTCGCCGCGCACCGTGGTCGACACGTTCACGGGGGACGGCACGACCACGGATTTTCTGCTGCACTATCCCCTAATCGCGCACGGCGGGACCCTGACGGTCAACGGCGTGAGTGAAGCCGTGGGCCCGGGCGAGCTGTGGGAGCTGGCGCCCGTGGCGGCGCCGCATCAGCCGATGTATACGCTGGTCCGCAGCAGTGCGCCCGCGGCGGCGGCGGCGATCGTCTTTCCGTATACGGCGCAGTTTCCGCTGACCATCCGCGTCGACGACGAGGCGCTGGTGCTGGCGCTCGGCATGTTCATCGAGACCAAATTCCACGAGCCGGCGATCTTTCACTACGACGAGGCGCTCGCGGTCGCCGAGGGGTATCTCGCCCAGGTGACGACCCCGCGGCGCGAAGTCCGGTACACCACGATCACGCCCGGCCTGATCCCGGGGCAGACGCAGACGATCACGATTGCGAACCGCAGCCTCGCCGGCGCCTTCCTGATTACCGACGTCGAGACCCGAATGCAGGACCCGCTGCTGGTCTACCGCGTGACCGCCCACGAGGGGCCGCTGTTCCAGACCGCGGTCAACTGGCGCACGACCTACAAGCAATGGGCGCTGGTCGCCGGGAGCGGCGGCGGCGGGGCGGGGGTGAGCAGCGGCGGCGGGGGCAGCGCGCCCGCGCTGATGCTGCATCACGAGGCGCATGAACCGGGCGGCGGCGACGCGCTCGTGGATGCCGCGTGGACCGATCAGGCGAACATCTTCACGGCCGACCAGTCGGTCGACGGCGACTTCCTGGTGACGGGGACCGTCAATCCGCGCACGGCGGCCCAGCGCGCCGCGATCGACGCGCTCATTGGCGATCCGACCGGGGCGCGGATGTTGATGTCGCAGAACTACGCGGCGGGGCTGTCGATGCGCCACGAGGAGGAGCTCGCGCGGGCGCGCATCTCGTGCGGCAATTACGACACGCAGACCTATCAGCCGCTCGCCTTCGAGGTCGAGGCGCTCGAAGTCCATACCGGGCTCTCGCCGGGCGCGCGCGTCGAGCATGTGCGCGTTCATCCCGGCGGGGGCGTGACGGTGGGGGCGGGCGCGGATCATGCCACCGACCCCGGGACGGGCATCCTGAAAGCGCGCGGGCTGGACGGCACGCCGCTCGACGCGTCGCAGCTCCTGAGCGGCACGGTTCCCGACGCGCGGCTCTCGAGCAATGTCGCGCGGCGCGATCAGGCCAACACGTTTCTCGCGCCGCAAACCCTCACGCAGGCCAACCCGCATCTCGTCTTGACCGACACGGCGCAGCCCGCCGAGGCGCGCGTCTTTCGGCTGATCAACACGGCCCAGGTGTTTCTGGTCGAAGCCCTGAACGATGCCGAGACGGTGGTGCAGGCGCAGGCGCTCGTCCTCAACCGCGGCGGCGATGCCCAGATTGGCCGGGATGTCTACGAGAAGGGGCGCACCGTCCCGCTCGGGCACTGGGCCGCCATCGGCTACGCGCCGGACCTGTTCAGCGGGCTCGAGGCCGCGTGGACGGTGGGCGCCGCCCAGGTGCTGGTCAACCGGGCGACGCTCGTGGGCACGACGCTGACGTGGTCGCTGGTGATCGCGGCCGCGCCGTTGGCGGCGCCCGTCTCGGCGCTGGTGCTGGTGATTCCCTTTGGCCGGCAGGCGGCCACGTTGTATGACGGGCCGACCCGCGTAGCGTACCTGGCGGATGCCAGCGGGGTCGTCGACGGGCGGGCCTATGTCGCCAGTACCCACACCGTCCACATCGTCACGACCGCCGGGGGCACGCTGAGCGGCTCCGCGGCGGTGCATGTCTCGCTGACGTTTGAGGTGCGATAAATGGCTGTTGATGTCACGACCCAGCAGATGGCGCTCACGCGCGATACGGGCCCCGGCGGCTTCATGGAGCGCGTCCAGGCGATGCTGGCCTTTGCCTGCCCCACGGTCCTGAGTGAAGCGGGGACCACGCCTTATCACCAGAACCGCGCCTTCTACGCGCAGAAGGTGGTGAGCAATCCGCAGCAGGCCGCGACGCAGGCCGGGCCGCAGGTCGTCATGGGCGTCAACGTCGTCAACGCGACGACCTACGACGAGGCCACCAAGACCGCGACCTGCACCATCGCCGATATCGATCTACAGTCGCAGATTCTGAGCCTGTGGAACGCGCTCGCGGGCATCGACACGCCGAGCTGAGACGGTCGGCGGCTACCAGTCAGGCTACCAGTGCCACATTGGCGGGGCTTTTTGCGTGATCCGTTGGGCTCATAACCCAAAGGTCGCGGGTTCAAATCCCGCCCCCGCAACTCCCTTCCCTCAATGAATACGGGCCTAAAATCACCGTTTCCCCTTAGAAACGGCTGACAGCGGGCCGTTTTCGACCTGCGACAAATTGCGCCTATTTTTGACAAGTCGCGTCCCGTCGGGACGCTGGCGGCTGTCAGTTTCGGCTGTCAGTTTTCCGCTGTCAGTCCAGCCCAGGCGCCCCTCGAGGTGCTGCGCGATCGCCCGGCTGCGCTGCAGGATGTGCCCGGCATAGATGCGGGTCGTCTTGATGTCCTTGTGGCCGAACCAGTCCTTGATGTCCTCCCATTCGGCGCCGGCCTCGCCCAGCGTGATCGCGACGGTGTGCTTGGCGTTGTACGGCCGGATGCCCTTCGGCCAGCCGGCGGCGTAGAGGTCCTTCGCGTAGTCGCTGCCGTCGAAGTCACCCCAGGCCTCGGCGGCGTCGAGCGCCGCGAACGCGGCGACCATGTCGTTGGTGAGGACGACCGGAATGGCCTGGCCGCCCTTCGCCGGCCGCACCAGCCAGACGCCGCGCGCCAGGTCAAGGTCGGCGGGTTCCGCGCGTTTGAGCTGCGCCGGGCGCTGGCCCGTCGCGGTCAGCACCATGAACCGCGCGCGCGTCTTGGGGTCGGTGATCTTGGCGGCGACCTGCTGCACCGTCGCGACCGGCACAAACTTCGGATCGGCCTCCGGCTCGCGCAGCTTCGGCACGTCGTCGCACGGCGTCGGCGCTTTGCTGCCATCGAGAAAGTGATACAGGCCGGCGAGCGCGCGGACCCGGTGGTTGCACGTCTTAGGCGCGTGCGGCTGCGCCTCGCGCGTGCCCTTGCGCGCCGTCGGCCCGCCGCGGGGTTCCGTGAGCCAGCGGTGGCGCTGGTCGATCACCATCTCGCGTGTGATTTGGTGGCGCGGCACTTGGCCGAACACGGCGAGCCAGGCGTTGATTTCGCACACCAGCGAGGCATAGGACGAGGGCGCGAGCTGCGCTCGCTGGTGCGTGAGGTACCGGGCGGCGTCGACCGCGAGGCGATCCTTCGGCAGCGGCACGGCGCCGTCGCGCAGCGCGACCCGCGTCCGATCCTGCCAGTCGGTGATCGTCTTGATCGGGGTGCCGCGTTTAAAGCGCTTGCCCTTCTGCTGGCTGCCAACCTTGACGTTGGCGCGGATGCCGTACTGGTCCTCCTTGATGCCGGGGTGGCCGTCGTAGATGCTCACGACCAGCAACCCTTCTGCCCACAGTGGGCGCAGACCCCCCCGACGTGCGCGGAGGCGACGTGTCCGCAGGTTCGGCACGTGCATTCGCCTGGGTCGGCGAGGATGCGATCGACGGCGGCCTGGGCGGCCTGCGCCCGGCGTATAAATTCGCGGATTTCTTCTTCGGTCATGGTGATCGTTTCCTGCTGATGAGCCGCTAGGACTTTAGTCCTAGGCATATTGCTTGTTGGTCGTAAGGTGTCTTACCGTGTAATCCGCTTCGGCGGCGCCTTCGCGACGGTCTCATCCCCTGCACGATTCCCCCGGGAGAGCGCGTTATGGCTGGACTGACGACGCTCCAACGGGAGCTGCTTATGTTGTTTGCGGCGGTTTCGGTCGCCGACCAGGCGTTGCTGGTGGCGTGGCTGCGGCGGCTGCAACCTGTGCCTCGAGCCGGGTTCGGGCCTCGTGCTGTTCCAGCAGGCGCTCGGCCGATTCCAGCAACAGCCGCCGATCGACCACGCCCAGATGCTCGAAGCACCGCAGCAAGGCGGCGGCCTCTGGCGTGGGGCGCTGTTCCGCGGCTTTCAGCACTGACGAAAGCACGTCGACGATAGAGAGCCCCAGCGCGCCGGCGTAATCTTCGAGTTTGGCGATGGTGCCCGGCCGGCCGCGCTCGATCGCGCTGATCGTGTTGACATCGATCTCGGCGAGGTCGGCGAAATAGGCAATGAAGGTTTTGCCTGGCCGCCGCTCGCGTACCTCGCGCAGCGCACGACCGACCGCGCGCCAGAGGTCGCCAGAGGTCATGTGCACATTGTAAGAAACAATTCCTGCCAGTGACCGCAAAACGTTACCGCCTCCCCCTCTACCTGTCGGCCGAGTATAGCAGAGTCTAGGAATTAATTCCTAGCGGCTGGCGCGCCTCGACCGGTCACGATCGGTCCTTCGCGTATCGCTTCAGCGATACATGAACAATTTCATTGACACGGCATGATTTGAATCAATATCGTCTCGGGCTATGACGTTCCGCGAACTCCGAGAAAAGCATGGGTTCCCGAACGGGGCCCATCTCGCCAAGCTCGCCGGCATCGACCAGACCACCATCAGCCAGCTCGACGCCGGCAAAATCACCAACCCGCGCTACGGCACCGTCGAGGCCTTGGCCGACGTGCTCGGCCTCTCGACCGCCGTGGTGATGCGCGCCATCCGCCAGACCGTCAAGGAGGTGGCCGCATGACCGCGACCATCGACATCCCGAACGTCTGCTTCATCGACGACGTGGCCCGGGCGCTGCGCACGAGCCGGCGCTCGATTCAGCGGCGCCTGGCCGTCGGCACGTTCCCGATTCCGACGTTGCCGTCGGTCGATTCGCGCCGGCGCTGGGCCGGCGAGGACGTGCGGCAGTTCATCGCCCGCGCGCCGGTCGGGCGCCTCCGGCGGGTCGGGTGACGGTCGGGTCGCTGTTTGCGGGTATCGGCGGATTCGATCTCGGCTTTGCGCGGGCCGGGTTCGACATCCGCTGGCAGGTGGAAATCGATCCGTTTTGCCGGGCCGTGCTCGCGCAGCACTGGCCGAACGTGAGGCGCTACGAGGATGTCCGACAAGTCCACAGGCCTCTGGCCCACGCTGCGAGCGATGCCGGGCAATTACAGCACCGTCAACGGCAAGCGGTACGAGACCAGTCTGCAGTCGATGGCGCGGCGAGGATTGATGGACACATGGCCCACGCCGCAGGGATATGCGAGAGGCAAGCCGACGAACAGCGTACCGGGATTGACGCCGCTCGACATCGCGGTGCGCGGGATGTATGCGCCGCCTGCCTCCCAGCAGTTGACGTTATTTGCGGAGGCTTTCCCTGTCAGCCCCATAGTCTCGCCGGCCGACGCGGCGCCTCCACCGACGATCGCGACCTCTGGCCGGAGTTCGCCCGACTTATTCGCGAGCTGCGACCCCGATGGGTCGTGGCGGAAAATGTACCCGGACTGCTCTCCAGTGAGGCTGGACGGTTCTTCGGTACCGTTCTCGGAGACCTGGCCGCGTGCGGGTATGACGCGGAGTGGCAGAGCCTACCAGCTTCAGCCTTTGGTGCGCCTCACCGACGAGACCGCGTCTGGCTCGTCGCCTATCCAGCCGTGGGCGACACCGAACGCGACGGATGCGAAAGTGGGGCTGCAGTCTCATCAAGGTCGTGCGCTCGCACGGGAAGTCAAACAATGGCCGACGCCGTGCGCGGAGGACGCGAAGAACGTCCCCTATCAGAAGGGCGACCACGGAACGCGCTATCCGATGCTGCTCGGCGCGGTGGCGCCGGAGCGGATGTGGCCGAAGGTGCCGACGCCGCAAGCGCGCGACAGTCACAACCGCAGTGGACAAGCCCACAGATATTTGGACGAGAACCGTTACAACCTGCAGGACTACTTGGCGTCGCAGGGAACTGGTGGGAGTTTGAACCCGACGTGGGTCGAGTGGCTCATGGGGTACCCGCTCGGGTGGACCGCCTGCGCGGCCTGGGCAACGCGATCGTCCCGCAAATCGCGGAATGGCTCGCGCGGCGCATCCTCGCCGCCGAAGGGATAACGACATGACCCTCGCGCTCGCCGGCGCCGCGGTGCTGCTGCTCGGGGCCGGCGTGGTCTGGGCGCTCGCCCGGTTTGCCCGCGACATGGCCCGCTATGACGACTGGGACCACCCGCCGGTCAAAGCGAAACGGGAGTCTTGGCGATGAAGTTTCTGATCTGGTCGATCGAACACAACGCCTGGTGGGCGCCCGATCGCTGCGGCTACACCAGCGACGTGCGCGCCGCGGGCCGCTATGCCCGGAGTGAGGCCGTGGCGATTGTGCTGGACGCCAACATTGCCACCTTCAACGAATGCGTGATTCCCGAGGCGATGGTCGACCCGACAGCGGAGGACCGGTCATGAGGGCGGTCGCGTATCGCGTACAGGCCGATGACGGACGAGGGCCCTGGCGGCCAGGGTTTAGTCACACGTGGATCGAGGGGGACGCCCCCGCGGGTCGGTTAACAGAAACCCTCATGGACCTCCTCCCTCTTAGCACCCTGCGCGCGTTGCCATTAGGCATGACATACGGCAGCGCCTGCCGGACGGTGGAGGCGTTAGGGCGATGGTTTACCGCCTGCGAACGCCGACGGTTAGCGCAACTCGGGTTCTATCCCGTCCGTGTCAACGCGGATGTCGTGCTCGCCGAAAGCGAGTGGCAACTTTTCATCGGGCGTCGCAAGCCGTTCAACCAAGGCGCCACACGTTTACGGTGGGACCGCATGGGGGTGACCGCATGACCCTGGACGAATTCACCGACCCGCCGGCGCCGGCGAGTGACGGCGTGCGCATGTCGCCGAGTATCGGCAAGCTCACCGACGCGCTCGCGAAGGCACAAGGGGAAATGAAAGGCGCCGCCAAGGATGCGACGAACCCCCATTTTCGATCGAAGTATCCGACGCTCGCCTCCGTGTGCGACGCCTGCGACCCACTGGCGAAACACGGCATTGCGTATCTGCAGCCGACGCGGGCCGAGGGCATTCACGTCACGGTGACGACGATGCTGGCGCACAGCTCGGGCGAATGGATCGCCCAGGACTTGACGCTGACCGCCGGGCAGAACACGCCGCAGGCCGTCGGCAGCGCGATCACGTATGGGCGCAGATACGGCCTGGCCGCGATGGTCGGCATTGCGCCGGAGGACGACGACGGCGAGGCGGCCGAACCCCGCAACGCCACCCCACTGGCGCCATCAGCCCCGAAGCCTACCAAGCCCGCGAAGCCGACGACCCCGGTCAAGTTCGACAGCTGGTGGGCGGGGATGGCGCTCGTCGCCGAGGACGGCGTCGCGGCGCTGCTCGAGGCGTGGCAGAAGTCCGGCCGCGACTTGAAGGAACACGTCCAGGCGAAACACGCCGACGAGTGGGAGGCGCTCAAAGCGCGGGCGCGGGCGGTGCCCAAGCCGGCAGCAGCGGAGGAGGCGCCGTTCTGATGCCTCGCATCCGTTCCCCCCGCGCGAATGCCTACCTCTGGGGCGTCGTCTACGCGGCGATGGCCGCGAAGACCGGGCGCACCACCGGGGAAATCCATGACCTGTGCGTGCAGTGGTTCTTACCCAAGCCGACGGTGCACAAGCTGTCGAATTGGCCGGACGGGGAAGTCCGCACGATCGCGGTGCCGCATACGTCCCGGCTGAAGCCGGAAGAGTTTCAGGCGTTCGTGGATGCGGTGCGGCTGTTCGCCAAGTCGTGCCTGGGGGTCGAGACCGAGGACCCGGATGTTCGGCGGTTTGGCCCGGTGCCGAAGGACTGGCAGAAGCGCGCATGAAACAACAGACCGCTATCGTGCAATCCGTCTTTGATTTCGCCATCCGCGAGATTAACGCGCTCGAACAACGGATTGTGACGGCCGAGGACGACGCCGACGCGATGCTCTGGGAACAGGCCGGGCAAGTGGTGGCACAGCTCGAAGCCGGCGCCACACAGCGCGCAATGGCGGCGCAATGGATCAACGTGCGAACTGGTGAGCCGTACTCGGCGATGCACGTCAACTATGTGCGGCAGGTAGTCGTAAAGTTCACTTTACAAGACCCGCGACCAAGGTTTCGCGACGCCTACAACGAGATCGCGAACGCCTCGAAGGGCGCGCACGTTGGGCATAACAGCGGCAACAACGAATGGTATACGCCGGCCGATTACATCAAGGCGGCCCGCGCGGTGCTCGGGACGATCGATCTCGATCCGGCATCCAGTGCGGAAGCGAACGAGATAGTCGGCGCCAAAACCTTCTACACCCTCGAGCAGAACGGACTGGCGCAGCCCTGGCGCGGGCGTGTGTGGATGAACCCGCCCTATGCCCAGCCCGCCATCGACGACTTTACGACCAAGTTCGCCGCCAGCGTCATCGCGAAGGACATCACGGCGGGCCTGGTGCTGGTGAACAACGCCACGGAAACGGATTGGTTTCGGAATCTCTCCGACGTGGCAACTGCGGTGTGTTTTCCGAAGGGCCGCGTCCGGTTCTGGAGTCCTGACCGTGAGTCCGCCACGCCGCTGCAAGGCCAAGCGGTGCTGTACGTCGGGAGCCACCTCGCGACGTTTCGCAAGGCGTTTAGCGTGTTTGGCGTGGTGCTCGTAAAGCCGGATGCGCGATGACCCAGCTCCGAAAGTGCAAGTGCGGCATCTCGAATTATTTCGACACGATTCTCGGGGGGATCGGACACCGCGGGAGCTCGTTCACCGATGTGGATGCCGTGACCCACGATGTCAGAACGCATCGCTTTCTGTTTCAAGAGTTCAAGCAGGAAGGCGAAAAGATCGATCCATCGCAGTATCGCGTGTTGAAGGATCTCGTCGCGATTCCAAAGCATTTCACGGTGTGGATTGTGGTGAAGCGCCGCGACGGGCAGATTGGCTGGTCACAGTTCAGCCAACCCGAACACGTGATTTCAGTACCTGAGTACCAAGCGCGGTTTGCGGCGTGGTGGGCTGACTGTCCATACAAGCCTTCTCAGGTGGACGCCATCGTCGCCCCGCTCGACGTCGGCGAGATTCACTGGTGATCTTGAAATGGCGAAACCAGATAGCCCGCTTGATCGATGCCCCAGACCTGATCAGCTCGCCGCGCTGATCGTCTGGCTGGAGAGTCACGACGACCAAGAACCGGAAGATCGAGAACTCGTCGAGTGGCTGTCGCAGTTTCTGCCTGAGGACGACCTTACGGAGAATTAATGCTTTACCTCGACGACCGCCTGCCGACGCATCCAAAAATTCTGAAAGCCGGCGCGCTGCTCGGCCCGGGTGGCGCCTCGCAGGCGCTGCATCTCTACCTCCTGGGTATCACCTACGCGCGGCAACATCTCACCGACGGGTTCATTCCGGATGCGTTTGTGTCGTCTTGTGGTGTGGTTTCAAAGAGCGGATCGATCGCAAAAGTTTTAGCAAACCGCACGATTCGCCTCTGGCGAAAGGTCAAGGGCGGCTACCAGATTCACGACTACCACCAGTGGAACCCGAAAGCCTCCACCGTCAAGGAGAAGCGGGAACTCGACCGGCAGCGGAAAGCGCAGGCGCGCGGGGGGGCGAAAGGAAAACCTGTCCAGCGTGGACACTTCGCGGACTCGCGCGCGCGCGGTATCCATGAATCCATGAAACCAGTACCCAAAGATCAAAAGCGTACAAGCACCGGCGGTGCCCGCCGGCTCGCGTTCGCGAGACGAGAAAACGCGCCGACGTTCGCGACGGCCTGCGTGGTGATGCGGGAGGCGCTCGAGCTCGCCAGGACGGTCGACCAGGACCTGACCGTCAGCACGGCCGGCGAGCACTTCAAGACGCTGTGTGCGCAACGCGGTCTGCGCTACGACGCCGACCTCGTGCGCAAGACATACGACGCCGTGCTGGTCGCGCACGTCCGGCGGCGGGCATAAGGGCGTGACAGGGTAGGTCACACGGAGGACACATGTCGCAAAAATGGGAGTCGCTGTCCGTGATTCGCTCGAGCCCGCCGGCCTACGGCACCTGCCGCGCCGACACCTGCAAGGCGGCGATCGAATGGGTGACCACCATCGGCAAAGGTGCGAAGATTCCCGTCAACCTGCCGCTGGACATCAGCCGCGTGTATGAACGCCAGGACGGGAGTTTCGTGACCGTGATTGACCAGGGCGCCGTGCATTGGACGACCTGCACCGAATCCCGTGAACGGGTCGCCGAGGCCCAGAGGACGAACCGATGACCAGTGCGGAGTATGGGCAGTTGTTGTTCTCCACCATCCAGCGGGCGCCGGGGCAGCCCGCCGACGATTACGAGGCCGTGCTCGGCGGCAGTGGCATTCCGAAAGGGCTCGGGCCGTACGTGGTGCCGGATGCGTCGATGCCGTTCGCGGCGATGACGCAGCAGATCGGCAGCGACGGCCGCATCGCGGGGCGCATCTTCCTACCGACCGCCACGCCTGATGACCTCGGGTACTACTCGCATCCGTTCTCGCCGCTGACCGATGGCCCCACGCCGGGCTCGCTGCTGTGGGAGTGGCGTGACCTGGGCGGGCCGCCGGTGGTCACGCCCGGCGAGAGCGGGGGCACGGTACCGCCCGATAGCAGCGAGCTGGCCGCGCGCGTCACGGCGCTCGAAGAGGCGTCGATGGTCATGGGCGAGGAGATGGACGACCTCGTCGAGCGCGTGACAAAAATCGAACACGCGCTGATGGACGGCCTGCACGCCCACGGCCCCATCAACCTGCCGATCGTGCTCGAGTCGCTGACCTCGCTGCGCTGTAAGGGCGACATCGACGTCGCCGTGAAGCCCGGGACGGCGACGCCGCCCGACATGAGCACCGATGACCCGCCCGACGCAGCGACCATCGCCATCTTGCGCCGGCTGATTGGCGACGCGGAGGCCGAATCGTGAACCCCGACACTATCCGCGGCTACTGCGACACCATCGACGCGGCGACGCAAGCCATCCGCGACGAGCTCCTAGTGCCCGACCCCGGGCCTGAGCCTGAACCCGGCGACGACACCGTGGTGACGGACGCCGCCGACCTGCAGGTGGCGCTGAGTGCGGGCGGCACGGTGCTGCTGGCGCCCGAGCTGACCTGCGCCTGTCCCGACGGCTATCACTGCGACGCGCCGACGACGACCCTCATGGGGCAAAGCCTCAACACCGTGAGTGGCGACACGGCGCCTGCGCTCGAGGTGCCCGTCGACGTCGACGGCATCGAGATCGGGGCGCTCGCCATCGTCGCCACGGCCTACGGCTCGGCGCTGCGCATCGGCCGCAACGACGACAAACAAACCACCGTCGACCAGGCGCCGCGCGGTATCACCCTGCGCGGTGTCTCGTCGATGGGGCACCGCGGCAAGCGCGCCTTTGAAATCAACGGGGCCGATGTCACGCTGGTCGATTGCGACGTGCGCGATTGCTACGACCCCGACAACCAGGACAGCCAGGCGATCTGGATTGGCAACGCGCCCGGGCCGGTGGTCGTCGAGGGCGGCTACTTCGAGGCGGCGAGTGAATGCCTGATGGTCGGCGGCGATGCGATGAAAATTCCCGGGTGCCGGCCGACCGGGATCACGATTCGGAATGCGATGTTCGCGAAGCCGATGGCCTGGCGAACCGCCGGCATTCCCGTCAAGAATCTCCTCGAGCTCAAAGACGGGCACGACGTGCTGATTGAGAACTGCACGCTGGCGCAGTGCTGGCAATCGGCGCAAGACGGGTATGCGTTCATGTTCACGCCGACGCGCGGCGGCAGTGTGCGCAATGTCGTGGTCCAGAATTGCCACGTCCAGGACGTCGGCGGCATTGTGAATATCACCGGCGTCGACGCGGACGATCGCAGCCTGCCGCGGACGCAGGTCGCGATCGTCGGCGGCGAGTACCACACCAACAAGGCGGAGTTCGGCGGCAGCGGGCGGTTCTGCCTGATTGGCCGCGGGCCGGAGTCGTTCATCGTCGAGGATGCGCTGATTCGCCACGACGGCTCGAGCTTCATCGATGTCGGCGACGATGACCCCGTGGACCTGCTGCGCGTGGTGAACTGCGATTGGAACTACGGGAGCTACGGGATTCGCATCGGCGGGGCGAATCATGGCGACAACGCGAGCGGCCAGATCCGGGAACTGGTCATCACCGGCAACACCATCAGCGGCGCGCACTCGCAATTTCGCGACCGCTATCCCGATAACACCTACGTGGATTAGCCCATGCTGGCGCTGCTGATTGCCATCGTGCTCGTCGCGCTCATCTGGTTTGTGCTCAAGACGGCGTTCGGCGCGCATCCGCAGCCGGTGCGCCTGGTCATCGATGTGCTGTTTCTGCTGATCGTGGTGGTGTTGATTGCGCGCTGGGCGGGCGTGCTGTGAATACTTCTCCCACGCGGAGCGCGGAACTCCGGGAGCTGCACATGCTGTTCAACGTTGCGATTCGCCGCGAAGGTGGCATCGTGGCAGCGTGCGACGGACCAGATTGCAAGGTGTGCGCGTACGTGTTGCGAGAAGCCGCCGCCTCGCTGTCGCCCCAGCCTGCACCCTGGCAACCGATTGAGACGCTGCGAGCTGATGCACTCTACGAGGCGCTGCGTAGCCTGAATGACGGTCTGCCGCAAGTTGATAACGGCTACTGCGCGATTTGCAAGGTTGGCTATCGGTCGTATGACACGCACGGGCGACCGCTCTACAACTGCTCGAACGAGGAATGCGTCTCACATAAGGTTTACCGAGCGCTGCTGATGCGAACCGTCGAACTAGCGGCTCCTCTTCCCCAGCCTGCACCCTCACAAGGAGAGCAGGAAAAGCTGTGATGTGGACCGAGCATGTGACCGTCACGTTCGGCGGGAAGGTGACCGAGACCGAGATTCGCCAATTTCATAGCGTGACCGAAGCCATGGACTCGCTCGGGACGGCCGAAGTCCTGCGCCTGATTAATGCGGCATTACGTACCCGGCAACTCGCGGACATTCGCCAAACCTTGGAACGGCACAAGCGGGAAGTGGTGCGCTGATGCCCACGAAGCCCACCCCGGCGTGCTTGGTCTCGACGTGCCCAGAGCGTCGCCCTTGTCCGGCGCATGATGCGGGGGTGGCACTCCGGGCGAAGGCGTGGGGGTGGTATCACCTGGCGCGCTGGCGTCATCCCGTGTGGGGGGTACGCGCCCAGGCCCTGCGCCGCAATCCCCTCTGTCACGTGTGCCAGCGTGAGGGCCATGTGACAGCGGCCACCGAGGTCGACCACGTCATCCCCCACCGTGGTGATCCGCTGTTGTTCTGGGCGATCGGGAACTGCGTCGGCTTGTGCCATGCGCACCACGCCGAGAAGACCGCACGAGGGGAATAGCATATGCGTCAAGCACCCAAGTGGCGTAGTCAGCTCCGTACTCGGCAGCGGGTACGCGGGCAACTCAATCGGCTCTGGCTCGAGACTCCACCTGCATCGGGTGGGGTGCCCGCACCAGCGCGCGACGACGCGACGACGACGACGGGGGGGCGTCAAAATGTTGACGGTGCGGAGGCTCCAGAAAC
>Ga0193738_1000359_pt1 | contig 26373 bp, 18 predicted proteins | sample L2a1metaG_FD_144927 | JGI IMG/M metagenome (GOLD analysis project Ga0193738, IMG submission 144927) | Soil microbial communities from a riparian zone of the East river system, Colorado, United States - L2a1 | ecosystem: Environmental > Terrestrial > Soil > Riparian zone | place: USA: East River... | reverse complement strand
CCACACGCTGGTCGAAGCCAAGCGCATCGCGTTCGCGGACCGCGGCGCGTGGCTGGGGGATCTCGCGGCGACGCCGCCGAAGGCGATCGAGCGGATGCTTTCAAAGGAGTACGCGGCGCAGCGGCGCAAGGAGATCCATCCCGACAAGGTGACCGAGCGCTACGCCCCGTTGTCGCTCGACGGGCGTCCGGCGCCGGCCGGCGACGAAGAACCGATCGGACGCGGCGACACCATCTATCTCACGGCCGCGGACTCGGAGGGCAACGTCATCTCGCTGATCCAGTCGCTCTACGAAACGTTCGGCGCCGGCATCGTCGCCGGCGACTCCGGGATCGTCTTGCACAACCGCGCCAACCTGTTCTCGCTGAACGCCGGCCATCCGAACCACATCGCACCGGGCAAACGGCCGTTCCACACGCTGATCCCTGCGATGGTGCTGAAAGACGGCGCGCCGTGGCTGTCGTTCGGCGTCATGGGCGGCGACATGCAGGCGCAGGGACATGCGCAGGTGATCTCGAATCTGATCGATTTCGGGATGAACATCCAGGAGGCCGGCGAAGCGCCGCGTTTCCGTGACAGCGGCAACGGGCTGGCGCTGGAATCGCCGTTCTCGCCGGAAGCACGCGCCGGACTCACCCAGCGCGGCCACAAGCTGGTCAACAGCAAGGGCGTCTGGGGCGGCTTCCAGGGCATCCTCATCGATCCGAAGACGCGCGTGCTGATGGCCGGGTCCGATCCACGGAAAGACGGCATGGCCGCTGGCTGGTAGCCAGCTTCCAGCTTCCGGCGATTGCGTCTCTATTCGATGCGCAATGCCACCATTGGGTCGAGGTGGGTAGCGAGCCGCGCGGGCACATACGAGGCGAGGGCGGCCACGACGGCGAAGGCCACCGCCACCACGGCGAATGTCCAGCCATCGAGGGGCGTGATCCCATAGAGCATCGCCTGCAAATAGCGGGTTCCGGCGGCCGCGCCGGCCAGGCCCAACGTGATGCCGATTGCGGCGCAGACCAACCCGCGACCGATGATCAGGCCTAGCACTTGTCGCCGACTCGCGCCCAACGCCATGCGCAAGCCGATCTCGCGGGTGCGCTCGACGACGAAGTACGCGAGGACGCCGTAGATGCCAATCGCTCCCAAAAGCGCCGCAACCGCCGCGAACGCCGCCAGCATGACGGCGTAGAAACGCTGCCGGGCCACGGAGTTCGCGACCAGGCTATCCATCGGCATGATGGCGTCGAGCGCTGCGTTCGGATCGGCGCGGGTGACGGCCTGCCGCGCGTGCGGAATCAGATCGGCGGGATCCCCGTGCGTTCGCACCGCAAACGACATGAACCCAAACGCCAGGTGATCGACCGCGCCGGCCGGTAATTCCCAGCCTTGCTGGAGCGCGATCACCTGTCTGTAGTCCATGAAGATCTCGGGATAGGGTTCCCGGTGAAGTGCGCCCTGGCGAACATCAGCGATGACGCCGACCACCTGCACGGGAACGTGGGGCGCGCGTCTGGCGTGCCAGTCCATGAATGCGCCAACCGCGTTGACGTTGCCGAAATAGCGGCGCTGCACGGTCTTATTGATCACGATGACCGGCGGCGCATTCGCGGAATCGCTTTCCGTCAGCAGACGGCCGTCCAGCAAGGTGGCGCCCGAGGATTCGAGGTACCCGGCGCTGAGTGATTTGAGCCGGGGCCGGTCCAGCCCTGGTCCTGCAGCTTCGGGCGCGCGGCCCGACGGTACGAACGAGCCCACCGTGTCTTGAACGCCGATGAGAATGCCGGCGTACGAAAAGCCGGCCGCCGACACACCGGGGAGTACGCGGAGGCCGCGCAGGATCGCTTCAATCGATTCCGCCTTGCGCGGAGTGGGATACTCGCCGGGCAGCACCAGCTGGAACGCGAGAACGTTGGCCGGGTCGTAGCCCTTCTCCACGCCGGCAAGCCTGCGGAAGCTGACCGACAACAACGCCGCCGCGACCAGCAGAACGGTCGCCATCGCCAGTTGCCCGATCACCAGCAGGGTTCGGAGGCGCGTCTCCGTTCTGGTCGTCCCTCCGGCCCGCGACCCGATCGCCTGCAGTTGATTCGAGCGCGAGAGGTGAAGCGCCGGCAGCAGGCCGAACGCGAACGTGGTGATGACGGCGACCGCGAAGGTGATGCCGAACAACGGCACATCGATGCCGACTTCGTTGGCGCGGGGGAGCAGATTGTCTCCGAACACGATCCTGAAGACACCCTGCGCGTCGACTGTCGCCAGCCACTTGATCGCCAGGACGCCTGTCGCGCCGAGCCCAGCGCCGATCGCGCCGCCGGCGGCCGCGAGCACGACGCACTCGGCCAGTATCTGCCGCGCCAATTGCCAGCGGCTAGCGCCGAGCGCGAGGCGGGTCGCCAGCTCGCGACGCCGCGCCGTCCCCCGGGCCAGCAGGAGATTGGCGACGTTGGCGCACACGATCAGAAGCACAACGGTCACCGCTCCCAGGAAGATCCGCAGGACGGAGCGGACTGAGATGTCGGCTCCTCCCTGACGTCCGAGCGGGGGATCGAACATGCCATCCTTCATGCTGCGGACTTCGAATCGCGCGGCCGTGAGGGGAGGCGCGGACGCCGGACGTGGCGGACGCACCGCCACGCCGATGACGTTGGCTTCATCGGCCGCCGCGGCCAGCCCCATGCCGTCACGAAGCCGCCCGATCAGTTGCGCGAGGCCGATCGCGCCGGCGTTTGGCATCCCCGCAATCGGCGTGTAGAAATCCATGGGCGCGCCGATCGTTTCCATGCTTTCCGGCATCACGCCGATCACCGTGAGCGAGCGACCCGCCAGGCCGCCCGACCGAAAGCGGACGACGGATCCGACCGCTTTCGGGTCGGATCCGAAGTGCCGCTGCCACTCGGAGTAGGCAAGCACCATCACGTCGGGATTGGCAGTGTCGCCGGACAGCAGCGTGCGCCCGAGCAGCGCGCTCGCCCCGAGGACCTCGAAGTAGTTCGACGAAACGTAGCCGGCCGTGACCTTGACCAGTCCCGGGGGCGTCGCCATCACCACCTGCAGGTTGGACGTCGCAGCCGCCAGGCCCGCCAGGGTCGTCATCCGCGATTGCCAGTCGAGGTACTCACGATAACTGACGGCCGGCACGTCGCGGGGCCGGTCGCGCTCGAGAATCCGAACCAGGCGATCCGCGTCGCGCAGCGGCAGCGGCCGCAGGAGGATCGTATTCACGACGCTGCAGATAGCCGTCGTCGCCCCGATGCCGACCGCCAGCGTCACCACGGCGGCCGCCGTGAACCCAGGACTCCGTGCCAGAGACCGCACGGCATACCGCGCCAGCCGAGACCAGTCGCCGAGCCATTCGACGTCGAATCTCATTGATGTTATTTTTATAACACAAGTGCGATAAAAATAACGGACCGGCGCCTGCGCCCTTCGGCGGTCGCTCGCGTGCGGCGTCGTCGTCGGTCAGCGGCGGCGCCGCGGGCACCGCCTGCTTGCGTGTCAGCGCGACCGCGCCGCACTGGAACGTGTCGCTGGACTTGAGCTGGACTTCACGGTTGCGTCGTCGTAGCTGACTGAGAATGGTGAGGTCATTTCACCCGAACGATCCTGGTGCCCGTTCGCGCTTCGAGTTCCGCCATCACCCGCCGGAGATCGTCATCGTTCACCCGCAGCGGGATGAAGCTGTTCTTCGTCCTCACGGTCACCCAGTCGGGTGTCCCCTTGAAGAACGAGAACTTGCCGCCGACCTTCGCGATCGGCATCGACGTCCCGTCGGGGCCGCTCCACCGCGGCTCCTTCGAGCGCGAGTGGAAGAGCCCGATCACGTCGCGATAGGCCGCTGTCTGCAGCGTCCTGCCGGCATCCACGACGTGCAGCCCGTCCCCTTCGAGCCGGAGCTGTGCGTCCTGATCCTTCGCCTTGCCATCGTCGCCCACCGTCAGGACCTTCAACTTGCCGAACGTGACGACTGGCATCACCGGCAGTGTCGGGACCGCGGGCGTGACGGCGGGCGTGACCGCGGGCTCCGCGGCCGGACGCTCGACCGGGGGCTTAGCCTTGGCCTTCGGCGGCGGCGGGACATTTGTGAGTGCGTCGCTCGTTGATGCAGCCGGCGCGGGCGTTGCGGCCGGTGGCGTTGCGGCCGGTGGCGTCGCGACCGGGGCCGTGGCAGCGGTCGCGGGCGGTAGAGATGGCGCGGCCGCCGGCGCGCTCGCAGGGGCATCCGCGACCGTCGCGGTTGGAGCACCACCACCACGAGGCATGGCGCTCCAGATGAAGAACGTCGTTGGAACCGCGGCAAGAACAAGGACCGCGGCAGCCATCGCCAACACGGGTTTCTTCGCCGGGGCGTTGGTCGCCGGCGCGGCGGCCGGCGCGGGAGCAGTGGCCGGCGTGGGCAGAGCGACCGGCGTGGTAACAGCCGCAGGCGCGGACGATACCTGCGACGCCGGACGGGCCGCAAACACCGACGTACGCATCTCCTGAACGACGCGTGCGCGCGGCAGAGGGCTGGCGAGCGTCCGCGTGATCTCGGACGACACGTGATCGCGCAGCAGGTTGAGCGCCGCCTTCATCTCGTCGGCGGTCTGGAACCGGTCGTCGGGTGACTTCGCCAGGGCGCGCGTGAAAAGGTCCTCGCAGACCGACGGCAGCTCTTCGCGCAACTGACGCACGGGCGTCGGCGCGTCATTAATCTGCTTGTGGGCCATCGCGATGCCGCTGTCGGCCTTGAACGGCAACTGTCCGGTGAGCATCCGGTAAACCACAACGGACATCGCGTAGAGATCGGCACGGCCATCAACCTCGCCGCCGAGCACCTGCTCCGGCGACATGTAGGCGGGCGTGCCCACCATGTAGCCGTCGCTGGTGAGATGTTCGGTCCCGGCCATACGAGCGAGACCGAAGTCCATGACCTTGACCAGGCCGGACTCGGACAACATCAGGTTGGCCGGTTTCAGGTCGCGATGAACGATGTTGGCGCGGTGGGCGTGAGCGAGCGCGTCGAGTGCCTGGATGCACAACTCGACGACCCGCGGGATACCCATCGGGCCGAGACGTTCGGACACCTTTTCGAACGTGTCCCCGCGCACGAACTCCATCACCATGAGCATCTGCCCGTCATGCTCGGTGAGTTCGAACAGGGTCGCGATGTTGGGGTGATTCAGGCGCGCCAGGGTGATGGCTTCGGCGCGAAACCGCCTGAGGACTTCGGAATCGGTCAGATCGGGATTCAGGCTCTTGATCGCAACGTCGCGATCGAGCGTCTCGTCGACGGCCTTGTAGACCGTCCCCATGCCCCCGCGGCCCAGCCGCGAGACGACGCGGTATTTCCCAATGGTTTGGCCAACCATCCTGACGATCCCCCTGGCCTATCGGATAAGGGGGAAAGTCTAGCAGAACTGTCGCCCGACCGCTGTGTTAGCCTCGCCGCCATGCCGGTGCTGCTGACCGAAAAGGACGTGCGGGTCGTTTTGTCCATGGACGACCTGATTGGGGCCATGGAAACGGCCCTTGACCAGTTCTCTGCGGGAGCCGTCCGCCAGCCGTTGCGGAGCATCGTCGAGGCCGGTTCGGGCCAGGGGTTCTACGGGGTGATGCCGGCGTTCATGGCGTCCCCGCCGGCCCTGGGAACCAAACTCGTCACGGTCTATCACGGCAATGCCGAGCGTGGCCTTCCGTCGCACCTCGCGACCATCGTGCTTCACGACCCCTCCACCGGCGCGCTGCAGGCTATCCTGGACGGCCGCTACATCACCGAGGCGCGCACGGCGGCCGTATCGGCAGCGTCGGCGAAGCACCTTGCACGGCAGGACGCCCACGTCCTCGCGGTCCTGGGTTCGGGGGTGCAGGCGGAGAGCCACATCGACGCGCTTGCGCGGGTCCGGCAGTTCGACGAGATTCGCGTGTGGGGACGCCATCAGGGGCGCGTGCAAGCCTTGCTCGCAAGGGTGCCGCCGCACGCCCGCGCAAAATTGGTTGCGGCGAAGTCACCCGACGAGGCCGTCAAGGGGGCGGACGTCATCGCGCTCGTGACGGCCTCGCGCGAACCGGTCCTCAAACGCAGCGCGGTGACACCAGGCGCGCATATTTGCGCCGTGGGAGCGTGCCGGCCCGATCAGCGCGAGATGGAGACAGCGGTCGTCGCGGAGGCGAGGCTGTTCGTGGATTCGCGGGCCGGCGCGCTGGCCGAAGCCGGCGATATCGTGATCCCGATCAAAGAAGGCGCATTCGATGCGTCGCACATCGCCGCGGAGCTCGGGGACGTGTTCGGCGGGCGCGCGCGCGGACGCGAGCGCGACGTTCAGATCACGGTCTTCAAATCGCTCGGGATGGCGGTCGAGGATGTGGCGGCGGCCCGCCTGGCCTTCGATCGCGCGTCCGAGCGCGGGCTCGGACGCGGCTTCGTGCTGTAGCCGTTATTTCGCGCGCTTCCGCTCGGCCCAGCGCTTCTTCATCATCTCGGAGATGCGCTTGCGTGCCTCGGGCGACATCTTGCGCCGCCGGCGCTTGCGGTTGGTGGCCGGAGCGGCCGTGGCCTCGGTTTCGACAGGGGCGGCGGCCGGACGGCCCGGTCCCCGGGCGCCAACCCGCTTCCGGAGCTGCGCGGCCTGGCTGGTGAGCGCGGCCAGTTTACTGCGCGTTTCTACGATTTCCCGCTCGATTCCCCCGAGCGCCCAACCGATGAGCTCGGCCGAACGAATCAGCACGTCCCCCGGGTTCTTTCGTGGTCTCCCTCTAGCCATCCGTCCCCCTCCGTGAGCCCTTTTTGTCATGGGTCACGCCTTACCCCGATGACGACGCAGCGGACTTATCATATGCCCATGACCGTGCCCCGGCCACTTCTGGCGACCGTCCTCCTGGTCGCGATGGCGGCGGCGACGGGCGTCGAGGCCCGCGCGCAGACCGCTCGCGAGCTGCGTGACCGCGCCTCCAATCTCCTCTACAACCTCGACCACGACGAGGGGATCGCGCTGTTGCGGCAGGCGGTCGCTGCCGATCCCAACGACTCTTCGACTCATCGTGCACTCGCGTCGGCGATCTGGCTCGACATCCTGTTCCTCAGGGGCGCCGTGACGGTCGATCACTACCTTGGCAGCTTCAAGAACACCACCATCAACCTGAAGAATCCTCCCGCCGAAATGGACGCCGAGTTCAAGCGCGAAGTCGCGCGCGCGATCGAGCTGGCCGAAAAGCGTGTCGCCGCCGCGCCCAGGGATCCGCAGGCGCAGTTCGACCTCGGCGCGGCCGTCGGGCTGCATGCCACTTATATTGCGTCGGTCGAAGGGAAGTTGATGGCGGGGTTCCGGGCCGCGCAGCGCAGCTACGACGCGCAGGAAACGGTACTCAAGCTCGACCCGAAGCGTCGCGAGGCCGGCCTGGTCGTCGGAACGTATCGATACATCGTGTCGAGCCTGTCGCTGCCGATGCGGTGGATGGCCTACGTCGCGGGTTTTGGCGGCGACAAGGAAAAGGGGTTACGCCTGATCGAGGAAACGGCGGCCGCCGGCGGTGAAAATCGAACGGATGCGGAGTTCGCTCTCGTATTGCTCTACAACAGGGAGAAACGCTTCGACGACGCGATGCGGGTGCTGGACAACTTGCGGCGGCGCTATCCGCGCAACCGCCTGATCATGCTGGAGACCGGAGCGACCGCAAACCGGGCCGGCCGTCCGCAGCAGGCCGAGACGATTCTGACGGAGGGCCTGGCGATGCTGGCGACGGACAAGCGTGTCAGGATCCCCGGCGAGGAAGCGCTCTGGCATTACAAGCGGGGCGCGGCCCGTGTCATGCTGCAGCGGCGCGACGAGGCCATGGCGGACCTCAAGATCGCCCAGGCGCCAGGTGCGGCCGCGTGGGTGCAAGGCCGCTCGCACCTCGAGCTGGCGCGGCTGGCCCTGCAGCAGGGGGACCGCGCTGGTGCCAAGCGCGCGGCGGCGCAGGCCGAGACGATCTGCGGCGGTCCCGGCAACGATCCGATATGTGTGGCGGAGGCCAAGAAGCTCAGGTGACAAGGTAGATGGCCGGCAAGGTCAAGACGTGGGTCTGGATCGTCGTCGGGATCGTCGTGCTCGGCATCCTCGGCGTGATCGGGATGGCGGCGGCCGGCCTGTACTTCGTCAAGTCGCACGTCAATATCCAGGCCACGACCGTCGCGGCGGCGACCGCGGATTTCCAGGCCGTCCGTCAGCGATTCATGGGACAGCGCCCCCTCATCGAGCTCGATGAACGCGGCAACTTCCTGCACGCCAATACCGAGCGCCCCGCCGGAACCGTCGCGCCGAAGTCGCTGAACATCATGGCGTTCGAGCCCAGTGACGAGCGCGTCGTCCGCATGGATCTGCCGTTCTGGATGCTGCGGCTGAAGATGCGCGGTTCGCGTTTCGACGTCGGCGGAGGGAATGTCGACCTCGCGAAGCTTCGACTGACCGTGGAGGATCTCGAACGCTACGGCCCGACGCTGATCCTGGATCACAAGGACAGCGACGGATCGCGCGTGCTCGTCTGGTCTCAGTAACTATCCGCGCAGCCGCAGGAACTTCTTCATCCGCGCGATCAGGGTCGAGGTCTCGACGGGCACCGCCGAGGTCGTCGCGCTCTTCGCCTGCTCGAGGCTGGCGCGCCGCTCCATTGCCGCAGTGCCGACTTTCTCGATGGACTCCGGGTGCGCAACGCCCAGCCGGCGGAAGAGATCCGCCACGATCTCCACTGCGACCACGTCGTCCACGGCGAGTACGGTCGCCGAGCGCGGCTCGCCGGTCAGCACCGACATTTCCCCGAAGTAGCCGCCGGGCTGGATCCGCGCGACCTCACTCCGGGCCGGCTCGAGCACGACGCTCACCGCCCCCGAGAGGACGACGAACATCGACTGCCCTTCTTCTCCCTGCTTGACGATCGTCTCACCGGCGCCGAACACCACCATGGGCGACTCGCGCGCGATCTGCGTCCGAATCTCTGGCGGCAGCGACGCGAACAGATCCACGTGCGCCAGCAGCCGTTCCTCTTCCTTCATCCGCCTGGTGAGATCGGGCGGCGTCCACACGCGCTCGTACTGGACCTGGTGCGGCCACGGGATCTCGATGTCGTGGCGGTGGAAGGAGTAGTAAATCGCGGTTCGCACCTCGTCCATCGCGTGGTCGTCGGCGGCGAAGTCGTCGATCCAGAATCGCGCGCGGTAGTTGATCGCCGAGTCGCCGAAACCGATCAGGATCACGTCGGGCGCCGGCGCCGGGAGGACCCGTGAGCAGTGCCGAATTGCCTCCATCATCGCCGCCTTGACCTTGTTGGGCGGCGTGCCGTAGGCGGCGCCCACTTCGATCTCGAGGCGAAGCGGCGCCGCCGGCTCGGAGTAGTTGACGATGGCTTCCCTCGCGACCAGGTTGTTCGGAAGGATGATGAAGTTGCCGGCCTTGGTGCGAAGCTTGGTCGCCCGCCAGGTCACTTCTGCGACGCGGCCGTCCGCGTAGCCGCCGACCTTGATCCACTGGCCCACATGGAACGGCCGTTCGCTCTGAATCGCGAGGCCGGCGAACGCGTTGCCCAGCGTGTCCTGCAACGCGAAGCCGAGGACCACGGCGCTGACCGCGGAGGTCGTGACCAGTTCGGAACTGAGGAACGTCGAGACCAGGATGATCAGGCCGATGACGATCGTGTCCTGGAGGATGATCGGAAACCGCTCGGGAACGCGGTCCTCCCGGAGCGGATTCACCAGGAAGAAGACCGACGCGTTGATCAGCGCAGCCGCCAGGGCGAGCTTGGCGAACGTGTGGAGTTGGGTCGAGGTGGCGGCCGAAAACGGATAGAGCGCGACCGCGAGGTCCGCGGCGAGATAGAGCGCCCCGAGTATGAGCGACAGCCTCAGCTTCCGGCGAATCAGCCGGTTGCTGGTGAGGCTGCTGATCCCGAGCATCGCGGCCAGCGCCGCGATGCCCAGGACCAGGTGTCCTACGTGAAGGTTCAGCCGACGATTCCCTTCTTGAAGGTTTCGAGTTCGGCCGGGGTCAGCTTGATGCCGAGGGCCGACTTATTCGAGCCGCCGACGGCGTCGCGATCCGGCGCGCCGCCGACTCCGCGCGCGCCTGCGGACGACGCCTGCTGCGAGGCGGCCTGCTGCTTGCCGCCGGTGACGCTACCGGCGCCGAAGCCGCCCTTTTTCGACTTGTCTTCTTCGGCCTTCTTTGCGTCCGCCGCCTTGGGTTCGTCACCCTTCTTCTTGGAACCGCTCGAAAGCCCGGAGGCACCATCGTCAACCGTGGTGACCTCGGTAATCGCCTTGGCGTCGAAGGTGATGAACGACTTGTAGCGGGAATCGACAGTTGCCTTGCTGGCCAGCTTCTCCGACGAGATCTGCTTGCCGTTCTTGTCGATCCGATCCTTCGTGTCGGGGTGCGACGCGAACCAGCCACCATTGCGGCTCGTGTTCGCGGCGTTACGCGCGTCGATCTTTCTCAGCACGTCGGCGATGCCGCTCGGCAGGTAGCCGACCTTGTTCGAGATCTGCGTGCCGATCTTGTCCGACTCGTTCTCGTCCTCGCGGCTGAACTCCCCCTCGAACAACTTGTCGAAGGCCATTCCGCTGAGCTTTGTGATGAACTGGGTGCGGCCGGACGCGCCGGTGCCGCTCAGATCCGATGCCGCCGAGATGCCCTTGCTCTTCTGGATGGCTCGGATCGTGTGCTTCGCCGTGATGTGGGTGATCTCGTGGCCCAGCACGCCGGCGAGCTCCGCCTCGTTCTTCATCATGCCGAGCAGCCCTCGCGTCACGTGAACGAAACCGCCCGGGGCCGCGTAGGCGTTGACGCCGTCGGTATCCAGCACGATGAACTTCCAGTCGAGCGTCGGGCGGGTGCTCGACTGCGCCAGGATGGTGCCGACGAGCGTCACGTACTTGGTGACCTTCTCGTCCTGGTAGACGCCAAAACGGTCGCGAAGCTTGAGGCTCACCTGCTCGCCGAGCTGCTTCTCTTCGGCGTCGGTGAAGTTCATGTCGTCGATCTTGCTCTTCGTGTCGATGGCCTTGTCGGCCGCGCCCTTGATCTTCCCGAGCCCTCCGAGCTGCGCGCGCGCCGGCGCCGCAATCCCCGCCACGAACACCGCCGCGAGAACGAATGCTGCTGCTTTCATGTCTTCTGTACCTCAACGAGGGGAGCTGTAACCTGTATCTCGAAAATCTGTACTGCCTTGCTCTTGCCCTTGACGATGACGTCGCCGAGCGGCCGGATCGGGAACTCCCCCTTCAACCGCTGCCGGGTGGCGTCGCTGATAATAATGCGGGTCTTGTAGTCCTTGTTCAACGATTCGAGCCGGGCCCCGAGATTCACATTGTCCCCGATTACGGTGTAACTCATGATCGACGAGGACCCGATATTGCCGGCGATCATATCGCCGGAATTGACGCCGATCCCGATGTCGAGTTGGGCCATCCCGCGGGCCGCCCAGGCCCGGTTCAAGTCCCCCAGGACATCCACCATTTCGACGGCGGCCTCGACGGCGTGCTGGGCGTGCTCCGGGTCGTCCAGCGGCGCCGAAAACAGCGCCATCACCATGTCGCCGACGAACTTATCGACCGTTCCCTTGTGCTTGAATACGATTTCGACCATCCGGCTGAAATACTCATTCAGCTGCCGAACCAGTTCCTCCGGGTCCCCGCGTTCAGTTACAGAAGTGAAACCGCGGATGTCGGAAAAGAGCACCGTCATCTCCCGGCGCTTGCCCCCCAGTTCCGCCAGATCGGGGTGGGACATCAGCTGCGTGTAGACGTCCTTGGACACGTAGCGGCCGAAGAGTTTGGAAACCTTCCGTTTCTCGCGCCCCTCGACGAAATAGCGATACGCGGCGCCGAAGAACAACGCCAGCCCACCGGCGGCGAGCGGCTGCACCTGGTTCAGCCACAGCCCACCCTTGAAGGCTGTCACTGTGAACACCGTCCATACGCCGAGAATTCCAAGCGACGCGCCGACGGCCACCGAAAACGGCAGGAAGGCAGCCAGCAGGCCGATCGCCAGCGCCGTGATCACCACCGCGGCGACCCGGGACGCCGTCGAGGCCGGACGGATGAACCGGTTCGCCAGGATGCTATCCGCCATGGTCGCGTGGAGCTGGATCCCCGGCATCGACCCGTTCTCTTCCGTGGACATCGGCGTGCCGAACACGTCCAGCAGCCCCGAGGCCGTGAGGCCGACGAACACGATCTTGTCCTTGAAAAGCGCCGGATCGAGACGCGGCGTCTTGCCCTCGAGGATGTCCTGCTCGGCGCCGAAGATCTCGTGGAACCCGTAGGACGGATACGGGGTCACGAGCTCACCCGCGGGGTTGCGCACGAGCGCCGGCGCCTTGAAGTTGATGAGCATCGTGCGCTGCTCGACGGTGCCGACGCGCTGCGTGACGAGCGGCACGCGCCGGTCGCCGATCCGCAGATACTCGCCGTCGGGCCCGACGTCCGCCGGCTTGAATCCTCCGGCGTGCAGCGCCGCGGCGACCCCGAGCGACGCCAGTTCCTTCCCCTGGCTGACGATGAACGGGGCCATCCGGCGCGCCGGGCCGTCATTGTCCTTGGTCAGGAAGTTGTGACCGAGCGCGAGCGAGACGTCGGTGAGTCGCTGGACCGGCGCCAGTACGAAAGGGCGCGGCAGCGCGAGCGGACCGGCGTGATACGGCGAGCTATTCCACTTCGGCGCGTGCTCGTCGATGGTTCCATCGGCGAGTCCTTCGTAAACGGCGTCGGCGAGCATCACGACGTTGCCGGCGGTCTTCACAGAATCGACGAGCGCGCCTTCGCTCTGCTTCGCGCTCCACCGTTCCTCACCGGGGGTCCCGGCGTCGAAGACATAGGTCTCGACGACCTTGTCCTGCTCGGCGAACAGCACGTCCACGGCGACGACCCTCGCGGGACCGCGATTGAGGAAGTCGAGGCCGAACGACATCGCGAGGCGCGGCCACGGCCAGCGGCCGAACGTCGGCGCCATCGCCCTGATGCTGGCGTCATCGATCCTGACAAGGACGATGTCCTTGTTGACGCCGGCGGGATCGGCGGCGACGCGCATCCGCCAGTCGTAGCTGGTGAGCTCGAGTTCATCGGCCAGGTTGGCCGAGGCTGCGAATCCGAGCACCAGCACGGCCGCCAACGCACCCAGCGCGACGCCGGCGAGAATCTTCCTGATCATGGATGGTTGCCCCCAGATGGTAACGCGAGTCCTCGCTAGCCGGGGGACTTCTCCGACGCGGAGTGTTCGAGGACGTAGCGCCCGAGTTCGACGCTCGAGCCGCCTGCGGACGCGAGCGTGAGATGCAACCGGGTCGATGGCATCTCGTGCACGACGGCGGCGGGCGTGACGTAGAACACCTCCCCGCCGGGTCCGGGCAGCGGCACGTCGTCGAACTGGGCGATCGAGGTGCCAGCCGCCCCCGTGACCGACAGCGTCACGGCGTCCACGCCGCTGAAATCCGCTCGAAGCGCGGTGACCACGAGGTCGTCGCCTGGAAATACCGCGCAGGCTACGGTCTCGCCGGGCAGCAGCGAGTACATGCGTACGTGAACGCCGTCACGCTGAAGGCGGTTGAGTAAGGCACGGGAGACGATCCCGGAAAGCCGGCCCTGGCGCACGAGCGACGTCAGCCCGCTCCCGATCGCCGCGAGCTGGTTCAGCCGCTCCGAGCAATCGCCGCAGGCGAACAGGTGCTCTTCGAGGCGCTCGCTTTCGGCATCGTTCAGATCGCGCGCCCAGTAATCGAGCAGCGTCGTCTCGGGAATCGGATCGTTGCACGCTGCCATCGTTACACCCCCGCGCCGGACGTCATGCACGTTCGCAGGCGCTCGATCGCGCGGTGACGGATCACGCGCACGTTGCCTTCCTTGACCCCGAGCTCCTGGCCGACTTCGCCCGCATTCTTGTCTCCGTAGAACGTCAGGAGGACGACCATGCGCTCGCGCACGGCGAGCCTGGCGAGGCACCTTTCGAGATGGTCCGCGTCGAGGGCGTCGTGGCCACTGGGAGCGGCGGCGATCTCGGCGACCATGAAGGTGTCGCGGATCGTCTCGCGCCGCCGTTCCAGCCGTTTCACGTCCATGGCAATCGTCCTGCTCACGCCAAGGATGAACGACGCGACCTGGTCGGCATCGCGGACCAGTCCGGCCCTGAGCTTCTCGATTACCAGCAGCATCACCTGCTGGACGAGATCGCGGGCCGCATCCTCGTCGCGCAGGTGTCGCAAGCCGTACCACCGGACGCGCGGAGCAAAGCGCCGGTACAACTCAGTCTCGGCCGCGGTATCCCGCGCCCCGATGGCGCGGGCGAGGTCTCCGTCACTGCAGTCGAGGGCCGTGCGCATGCGCCCGAGAGGGTATTACTCGGGCGCACGGCGGTCAATCAGCCGGCGGATCAGGCCGGCGGCGGGGCTCCCTGGTTCACAACCGAGGCCCCGAACGGCTGCACGGGCTCGTTGAAGGTCGAGATGACCTCGGCCTCCGAAAAGAAGCCCACGATTTTCACTGTTTCGGTCCCCACGTTATGAAGGCCGTGCGGAACCATCGCGGGAATGACGGCGAGATCGCCCGCCGCGATCCGCCTGCGCTGATCGCCGACCTCGGCCTCCGCCTCGCCGGCAACGACGTAGAGGATTTCTTCGGCGCTGTCGGTGTGGCGGGCCAGGCGGTCGCCCGCCTTGACCTCGAAGTAGACGACGGCGCTGTCGCGCGAGCCCGCCCACTTGTTGATCGGGAACGCCACTTGGACGCGCAAATGCTCCGGGGCGCTATCGAACCAGCCCTGCACCAGTTCGAGTTCGGTGGTCTTGACAGTCAACATATCGTGCTCCTCTCCTGCTCTCATATGAGTGATGAAGGCGGCCAGCGATGCCCGGCTGGCGTCTACGGAGGAAGTGTCACGAGCCGGGAGACCGTTACACGGCACACGTTGACGGCCGATACTTTGTATCGTAAAGTTTCCATCGGTGACATGTGAGCGCTGAGAAAGACCCCGCACCCTGGAAACAGAAGGGCCTCACATTCCTGGGCTGGGGCGTGGCCGCGGCCTGCTTCGTGGGAATGGGGATCTACGCGTTCCTCACGAGCATGGTGATCGTCCTGCATCCGAACGCGCAGGAAGTGCCTTCGAGTGGCCATGGCGCGTCCGCGCAGAAATGGGCGGCGGCGGTCGAAAAAGCCCGACAGGTCGCGCGTGAAGGGATCCGCAGCCGGAATCTGCCGGGGCTGTCAATCGCCGTCGGTGTTGGCGGCGAACTCGTCTGGGCCGAAGGGTTCGGCTGGGCGGATCTCGAGAAACGCGTCCCGGTGGCACCGGGCACGCGCTTCAGGATCGGGCACGCCTCCAAGGCGCTCACGTCGGCGGGGGTCGGCCTGCTGCTGGAGAAAGGCAAGCTGCGACTCGACGACGAGATCCAAACCCACGTCCCTTCTTTCCCGAAGAAGCAGTGGCCCGTCACCGTCAGGCAGTTGATGGGACACGTGGCTGGCGTCACGCACTACCGCGGTGAAGAGGACTACATGCCCACGTCGCACTGCGAGCGGGCGTCCGAGGGGTTGCAGCGTTTCGCGGATCCTCCGCTGCTCTTCGAGCCGGAGACCCGATACCAGTATTCGACCTTCGGCTGGATTCTCGTGAGCGCCGCGGTCGAAGCGGCGGCGGGCGAACCGTTCTCCGCGTTCATGCAGAACCAGGTCTTCAAGCCGCTCGGGATGGCCGACACGACCTTCGACGCGGGAGCCGCGCCAATCCCGAACCGCGTGGTTTTCTATTACCCGAGATTGAGCGGGGATCCCCATTTCGGCCCCGAGCTGGCGAGCCCCGTCGACTATTCCTGTTTCGCGGGGGCCGGCGCGATCCTCTCCACGCCATCCGACCTGGTGCGCTTCGGCCTGGCGATGAACAACGGTACGTTCCTCCAGCCTGAAACCGTCAAGAAGCTCGAGCGGCGGCAGATGCTGACGTCGGGCGAGGAAACCGACTACGGTCTCGGCTGGACGCTCGAGTCCTTTGATCTCGTCGGTGCACCCACGACGTTGGTGAGTCACGCCAGCCGCACGCTGCTCGGCGGCTCGACGTCTTTCATGAGATTCCCCGACCTCGGCATCGTCGTCGCGGTGACGACGAATATCTCGTTCGGAGAGACGAGGGCGCACGCGATCAACATCGCGAGGGTGTTCGCGGAACAACCCGGCCGATAGAACCGTTACAATACGCAGCTGAGCCCCATGCGCAGACTCCGCTCGCGCAAATCGCTGGTCGTCTTTGGCCTCGCCGTCGTGGTCCTTGCGGCATTGGTCCCGGCCCTGGCGACGGAGCTTCCCAGCGTCATTCTCACGCCGCTCTGGCTCGTCATCCCGGCCGTCTGCATCGTCATCGTTCGTCGCACGGCTGCTCGCTGCGACGATCAGCCGGTCGCCCTTCTCTCGCTCGCCCACTTCCGCGCACCTCCCGCCACGCTCGCTCTCGCCTAACCATCGCCGCATTTTGCGGCTCGGTCGAGAACAGCGTTCGCAGGAGGGAACTATGAACACCATCGGGTGGCGTCAGCGCCTTGCTCAACTTCGGGGCTCGCCGGTCGCGTTCGACTTGCGCCCTTACGCCCAGGAACTGGCCGAGATCAACCGTCTCGGCACGGACGTCGCGCAGCTCTCAGACGGCGAGATCGAGGCACGCGCCCGAGCCCTTCGCCATCGAGCGGGCGGTTCGCTGGAATCGATCCGCGCCGAATTCTTTGCGCTCGCCCGAGACGCCTCGCGCCGCGCCCTCGGCCTGCGTCCGTTCGACGTCCAGGTTCTCGCCGCACTCGCGCTGGATTCCGGCCATATCGTCGAGATGCAGACCGGCGAGGGAAAGACGCTTGCGGCCGTCATGCCGGCGGCGCTTCGCGCCCTCGCAGGCCAGGGCGCGCACGTCCTGACGTTCAACGACTACCTGGCGCGCCGGGACGCCGAGTGGATGGGCCCGGCGTACGCGATGCTTGGCCTCTCCGTCGGATTCGTGCAGCAGGGCATGACCCCCGAGGAACGCCGTCGCGCCTACCTCGCCGACGTCACGTATGTGACCGCCAAAGAGGCGGGATTCGATCATCTACGGGATCTGCTGGCGGCCGATCCGCGAGCGCTCGTGCATCGGCCGTTTCATTTCGCGCTCGTGGACGAAGCCGACTCGATCCTCATCGACGAGGCGCGCGTGCCGCTGGTCATCGCCGGCAGTGTCGGCCGCGACGTCTCGTCGGCGCCGCGGCTGGCCGCGCTCGTGGCCTCGCTCACGCCGGGTGTCCACTTCGATACCGACGAGTACGGCCGCGACGTCGAGTTGACCGAAGCGGGTGTCGAACACGTCGAGCGCTCCCTTGGCGCCGGCCGCCTCCACGATGCGGAGAACTACGGCGTGCTGACCGAGCTGAACTGCGCGCTGCACGCGCAGGTGCTCCTGCGGCGCGACGTCGACTACATCGTGCGCGACGGCCGCATCGGGGTCGTTGACGAGTTCACGGGCCGGGTCGTCGCCGATCGCCATTGGCCCGATGGTCTGCAGGCGGCGCTCGAGGCGAAGGAAGGCCTCGAGCGGCAACCCGACGGGCGGATCCTGGGCTCGATTACGCTGCAGCACTTTGTGCAGGGGTACGGGCGCCTGTGCGGCATGACCGGCACCGCCCAGACCGCCGCGCCGGAGCTGCGCGACCTGTATGGCCTCGGCGTGGTCGTCGTGCCGACTCACCGCCCGATGATCCGAGTCGACCACCCCGACATCGTCTACACGCATCGCGACGCGAAAGAGCGCGCCGTCGTCGAAGAGATCCAGCGCGCGCACGCCTCCGGACGGCCCGTCCTTGTCGGGACGCTCACCGTCGAAGAGTCGGAGCGCCTCTCGGCGCGTCTTCGCGGCGCGGGCGTCGCATGCGAGATTCTGAACGCGAAGAACGACGCGATGGAGGCACGCGTGATCGCGCGTGCCGGGACGCTCGGCGCCGTCACCATCTCCACGAACATGGCCGGCCGTGGCACCGACATCCGGCTCGGAGGCGAGGACGAGGCGGAACACGGCCAGGTCGCCGCGCTGGGCGGCCTCTACGTGATCGGGACGAATCGTCACGAGAGCCGCCGTGTGGATCTTCAGCTTCGGGGCCGCGCCGGACGGCAGGGCGATCCGGGCGAGTCGCGTCTATTTGTGAGCCTCGAGGACGATCTGCTCGTGCGCTACGGTGTCGAGGCGCTCATCGCCGGGCGGGTCGTGACCGGCAAGCGCGACGAGCCGCTCGATCATCCCGTGGTGCGCGCCGAGATCGCCCGCGCGCAGCGCATCATCGAAGGGCAGAACCTCGAGATTCGGAAGACGCTCTGGCGCTACGCGTCGGTGATCGAGAGTCAGCGCCGCCACGTCATGGACGCCCGGCAAGCCATCCTGCACGGTGAGGATGTGCCGGACGTCTGGCGCCAGGCCCCCGAACGCCGGCGCGTGCTGGTCGACAGGGTCGGGGAGGACGCCGTTCGCGACGCCGAGCGGGCAGTGATGCTGTTCCAGATCGATCGCGCCTGGCGCGATCACCTCGCGCTCGCCGCAGACGTTCGCGAGGGGATTCACCTGGTCAGCCTCGGCGGCCAGGATCCGTTGACGCGTTTCACAGCCGAGATCAGGCTCGCGTTTCGCGGCCTGGAGGACGCGATCGACCGCGCCGTGCTCGACGCGCTGACGGTCGCGCGCGTCAGCGACGGCCGGATCGATCTGGAGGGACTCGGGATCAGGGGACCGTCATCGACGTGGACGTACCTCGTCAACGACGATCCGTTCCGCAACCAGATCGGGATGATGTTGACCGGACCTGGAAGAGCGACCATTGCGATCTATGCCGCTGGCGCGCTGATGCCGCTGCTGATCCTCTGGGGACTTCTCGATCGCTTCTTGCGAAAGCGACCGGCACGGGTCACTCCTCGCGCAGGGCTTCCGTCGGCTGAACCGCGAGGCCGCGGCGCGCGGGACCAATCGCCGCGAGCAGACCGACGGTGAGCATCAGGACGACGACGGCCGGCAGGATGATCGGCGCGTTGGGACCGATGACTCCGCCGGGCCCCAGCCATTCGAACGCCGACGCAATCGCGAGCCCGGCGACGATGCCGGCGCCAAGTTGCGCGCCCGCGCGGCCGAAGATCCCCGTGACGACGCGACGCGCATCCGCCCCGAGCGCGGCGCGGATGCCGATCTCGCGCCGGCGGCGCGACACCGTGAACGACATCATCGCGTAGATCCCTGCCGCTGACAGCAGGAGCACGCTGAGCGTGCCGGCAGAGATCGCCAGGGCCATCATGCGGAAGGCCATACGCTCACTGTTCCACGCCGGCAGCACACCGTTGACGCGTTCCAACTTCAGGGTGGGATCGACTGTCGCGGTGACTTCCCTGAGCTTCGTCGCGATGCGCATGGGATCGCCCCCTCGGACCCGAACGACCAGGGTGGCGGGATAGACCTGTGACGGCGTGACCGCGTGATACATGCGGGGCCAGGTTGTGCCGCTGATGCTGCTGGTCGGAGTAATCGTCTCCGCAAAGGCGGGGACGACGCCGACGATCTCGTACCATGGGCTGTACGACATCTCGCCGCTCGCCATGCGCTGCGCGTAGCGGACACGGCGTCCGAGAACGCTGCCGCCTGACAGGCGTTTGGCGAATGCCTGGTCGACGATCAATCCCGCGGTCGGCTTGAGCGTGTCCGCCGTGACAAAGCGGCGCCCGGCGAGCATCGGCACGTCGAAGACGTCGAAGAGGTTCAGGGCGACGCTATTGAAGCGCACGTACAGCGGGATCGGTTGATCCCCCGGGCCGGCGCCGTCCACCTCGATGTCAGCGCCAAACTCCGCCCCTGGCACCCGGTCCGCGAACGTGACGGCGGAGACGTCCGGCTCCGACTCGAGTCTCTGGATCAGCGTCGTCATCCGGTCGGTGAAGCGAGGATCCCCGACCCGCGCCCGGGCCGCCGACCCGCCGTCGCCGGTGGCGTCGTCGCGTGTGATCGCGAGCGTGCCTCGCACGAGCTCGTGTGTCGCCGGCGCGGCGCTGCGGAGCCCGGCACGGAGCGACTCGCTGCCAAAGTACATCGCAGTCGGCAGGGCCGCCACGGTAATCGCCACTTGCAGGATGATCAGGGCCGTCCAGGTCCGTCCGAGCTTGATCGATGATCCTCGCGAACCGAAGTGCTGAAGGCCGGCGTTCACTCGTTTTCCCGTCGATTTCAGTGCGGGCAGCACGCCCACGATCAGGCCGGACAGGATAGCGAGCAGCGACACGTAGGCGATCAGGGAAGGCGAGATCCCGAAGTTGATCCAGTAGTCGAGCCGCGCGCCGGGATCGTCGGATCGGTTGAGGATGTCGGGCACCCTGGCCATCATCACAGCGACAATCGACAGGCCGATCACCGCGGAGGTCAGCGACAGTATCAGCGCCTCGACGAAGAGTTGCATGACGATCCGCATGCGACTGGCTCCGAGGGCCGTGCGTACCGCGATCTCCCCCATCCGCGTCGCCGTCCGCGCGTAGACGACGATCGAGACGTTCACTGCCACGATCAGCAGCATCAGGCCGACGCCGATCTGGATCGATCGAACCGCCAGCTCCACGTCCGGGCCCTTGACGCCCGCCAGGGCGTGCGTGTACGACATGGGCTCGGGCCGCGTGTTCGCGTGCGTCTGCGGAAACGCCCTGGTCAGCTGGTCGCCGACGGTCGCGAGCTCCGCGGCCGCCTGCTTCAGCGAGACTCCCGCCGCGAGCCGCCCGAAAACGAAAATCGACGGCTCGGCTGCCGGATTGGCGGCGGCCGCGGTCAAGCGAAGCGGCACCCAGTAACCATGGCTCCGCGGAAAGGCGTAGCCGTCCGCCATGACGCCGACGATCGCGTACGCGGTTTCATCGAGTCGAACGGTGCTCCCGAGCACCGCAGGATCGCCGTTGAAGTGGTGCTGCCAGTCGTAATAACTGATTACGAGGACCGGGGGCGCGCCTGGACGTTCGTCCTCGTCGAGCAACGCGCGGCCAATGACAGGCGAGCCGTGCGTCAGCCGGAACGACGACGCGGTGATCGCGGCCACGCGCACCGGCCGCGGCGGCACGCCGTCGCGAAGCAGGTTATAGCTCTCGTCACGGAACGCCGAGAGTTCCTCGATGGACTTGATGGTGCCGCGCCACTGGACGAAATCGTGTTCGGATGCGCGATCCGTGTCGCCGGTATCTGGACCGGCGACATAGCGCTTCTCGATCATCACGACACGCTCGCCGCCCTCGAACGGCAGCGGTGAATCCAGCAGCGCCCCGATGAATCCGAAGTAGCCTGCGCCGATCGTGACGGCGAGCGTCAGGCCGAGAACGGCGACGATGGAAAGACCGGGAAACTTGGCAAACATCCGTAGCCCGAGCTTCACGTCCAGCCATGAGACGCCGACGAAGGTGCGGCGCGCCTCGGCGGACCGGTCGGCGGCCAGCATGGACGTGCACGTCTCGCGCACCTGCGTGACATTGCCGAACTTCTCGGTTGCAGTGCGGCGGGCGGCCTCGGGGCTCATGCCCTGCGCAATGTACTCACGGGTCCGCTGTTCGATGTGAAACTTCAACTCCTCGTCCACTTCCTGTTCGGGATGCGGGCCGAAGATTCGGCGCCAGGGGTTCTGCCGCTTCATCGCCGCATTCCCCCGCTGACAGCCCGGCTCACCGCGTCCGAGAGGCGGACCCAGCCGTTCGCCTGCTGTTCGAATTCACGCTCGCCTGTCTTGGTGAGGCGATAGAACTTGGCCCGCCGGTTGTTGTCGGAGTTGCCCCATTCCCCTTTGATCCAGCCCTTCTGCACCATGCGGTACAGAGCGGGGTAAAGCGACCCTTCCTCGACGCGCAGCACCTCGTCCGTTGCGGATTCGATCCAGCTCGCAATGCCGTAGCCGTGCATCGGACCCTGCGAGAGCCGCTTCAGGACGAGCAATTCGATGGTGCCCTGCAGCACCGAAGCTTCTTTTGAGAACAACGCCGGCCCTTTCCTATTCAAATCTAGGGAAGCTGGTCACAGGCTATTACGGAACCGCGAGTCCGGGAGTTCGCGGCTCCCCTATAATCCACACACTTCCCGTGGCCCTCACTGCCGGCACGCGTCTCGGCGTCTACGAAGTCACCGCGCTCATTGGCGAAGGTGGCATGGGGCAGGTGTATCGGGCGCGCGATACGACGCTCAATCGCGAGGTCGCGCTCAAGGTCCTTCCGGACTCGTTTGCGAACGACCCCAATCGTCTCGTGCGCTTCAGGCGCGAGGCACAAACGCTCGCGCTCCTCAATCACCCCAACATCGCACACATTCACGGCCTCGAAGAGACGGGCCCGGTGTCGGCCATCGTGTTGGAACTCGTCGAGGGCGAGGATCTATCCCAGCGGATCGTCCGAGGGCCGATCCCGATCGAGGAGGCGCTGCGCATCGCGAAACAGATCGCGGAAGCGCTCGAAACGGCGCATGAGGGCGGCATCGTCCATCGAGATCTGAAACCCGCGAACATCAAGCTGCGCGCGGACGGCGTGGTGAAGGTGCTGGATTTCGGCATCGCCAAGGCCCTGGCGCCAGCGACCGCCAACGCCGTCACCCTGACGGCTGGCCGCACCGAGGCCGGCGTCATTATCGGGACGCCCGCGTACATGAGTCCTGAACAAGCGCGAGGCGAGCCCGCGGACCGACAGGCGGACATCTGGTCGTTTGGTGTCGTGTTCTATGAACTGCTGACCGGTACGTCGCCGTTCCTCGCGGCGACGAAGGCCGACACGCTGGCGCGTGTGATCGGCACACAGCCCGACGACACCGCCCTGCCGTCGCAAACCCCCGCCGCGATCCGGCGACTGGTTCGCCGCTGCCTGGAAAAGGAGCCGAGGCGCCGGCTGCAGCACATGGGAGACGTCCGTCTCGAGCTCGAAGAAGCCGTGGCGCTTCTGACGAGCGGGTCGGCAGGATCGACCGCGGACGGCGTCACCACGAAGGGACGCTTGCGGTGGCTCGCGGGCCCGATTGTTCTGGCCGTGCTCGCCGGAGCCGGCGGGTGGCTCCTGGGCCAGCGGTTCGTTCCTCCACGTCCTGCCCCGATCGTCCGGCTGTCCATTCCCTCTCTGAGCCCGCCCTTCCGGGGGCCCTTCGGTAACCGTCACCTGGCGATTTCAGAGGATGGATCCCGCGTGGCCTATGCGTCAGCAGGCCGGCTATCAATTCGCCAACTCGGGCTGAAGGAGGCCGTCGCCGTCGAGGTCGTCGCGTCAAACCCCTTCTTCTCCCCAAACGGCGACTGGGTCGGTTTCTTTACCGAGGGAGGACTGTGGAAGGTGCCTGCGGTCGGCGGAGCGCCGGTCGCTATCCTGACGACTGCGGAGAGAGCCGGGGGGGCGACGTGGGGAGCCGACGGCACGATCGTGTTCGCAACCGGGGTCGGTTTGTATGCGGTGCCCGAGAACGGCGGCGCACCGCGGCTCCTGGTCAAGCCGGATCCCCGCCGGAGGGAACGCCGCTACGCGTGGCCTCAACTCATGCCCGGCGGATCGTCTGTGTTGTTCACTGTGATTTCGGAGGGTTCGATCGACGGGGCGCAGATCGCGGTGTTGGATCTCAAGACGCTCGAAACCAGAATCGTGGTGAAGGGAGGGACCGCTCCCCGTTACGCGGAGACAGGTCATCTCGTCTATTCCGCCGGACAGTCCCTGAAGGCTGTCGCCTTCGACGCCCAGACTCAGCAGACCCGTGGCGATCCCGTCTCCTTTCCGGATATCGAGATCGCAAACACACTCGACAATGGAGCGGCCGAATTCGCCGTGTCCGCGACAGGGACGATCGTCTTCATTCCACTCGACGCTACCGATAAGCGTCTACGGACGTTGTCGTGGGTGGACCGTCGCGGGAAGGAAGAACCGCTGGCGATCGCGCCTGGCGAGTACACCTACCCACGCGTTTCACCCGACGGAACCCGCGTGGCCCTGGACATCGGGGGCGCCACTCGAGATATCTGGATCTGGAACCTCAAGCGACCGAGCCTGACCAGGCTCACGGACGGTCCAACCGAAGATCTGCTGCCCGTATGGAGCCCCGACGGCCTCCGGGTGTTCTTTGGATCGGACCGAGCGGGAACTTTCGACGTGTACTCACAAGCCGCCGATGGCTCGACCCCGGCGCGAGTGGAGTTCGCCGGACCCGGCACCCAGATGCCTACCGCCCTCACTCCCGATGGCGCTCGCTTGCTCGTGGTCGAGAGCTTCAAGGAGCTCAAACTCCTCAATCTCACCCGGCCCGAACGCCTCGAGCCGCTGCTGCAGAGCGAATTCAACTACTGGCTGGGCGTTGTCTCACCGGACGGTCAGTGGATCGCCTACGAGTCCAACGAATCAGGGAACCAGATCGAGATTTTCCTGCGCCCCTTTCCCGGGGTCAGCGGACGACGGGAGAAGGTCTCTCTCGATGGCGGTCGTTATCCACTGTGGGGACCGAAAGGCAGCGGCGAGTTGTTTTACGTGGCTCTCGACGGCGGCATGATGGCGGCCTCGATCACCCTGTCGCCGCGTCTCAGCCTCGGGAGCGTGACGAAGATCTTCGATTGGGTAAGACCAACCCCTGGAATCACCGGGAGGTTGTATGACATTTCACCGGTTGACGGGCGCTTCATCATAACCAGGCCCGCCTCGACGGTCTCGGATACAACGACCCACGTCTCGGTGGTCTTGAATTGGTTCGAGGAACTCCGGCAGCGCGTACCCAGGAAGTAGCCAGTCGAAACGGGCAGCGGTCCCTCACCCGTCCCACGCCAGAGTCAGTGAGTCGTGGGGATCGGAGCGTCCTGGCTCAGCATCGCCAGAATCGCCGCCGGTGACAGGACGCTGGCGTGCGCCACGAGGCCATCCAGCCTGCCCTTGGGGATCGACGCCTTGAGCGCATCGATACGGCTGGTGACACCCGGATCCATCGGGTGGGCGATGACGATTCCAACGCGCTCGCTCAACGCGTGCGCGGCCGCGGCGAACGCGACGGCGCGCTCCGGCCGCTCCTCGGCGGCCTCGCACGCCGCGAGTCCGAGCAAGGCGAGGCCGGTTCCCTTCGCACTGCCGACTTCCTCGTTCGCCTGCACCCCGCGACTGAAGGCGCGCTGCGCCCCCGCCGCGTCGCCGGCGGCGAGCGCGGTCCAGCCCATCTCGCAGTGCACGCGTGCGACTTCCGGTTGGTCGCCAACGGTCGAGAGCAATGCGAGCGCCTCGCCGTACAGGACGAGCGCGCGGGCGTGATCGCCATTCGCGAAGGACATCTGGGCCAGGAAGCTGAGCGCGAGGCCGCCGCCCTCATAGTCATTCAGGCGTTCCTGGATCCGGCGCGCCTCCTCGATGAGGGCCATGCCCGATTCCAGGTCCCCGGTCACGAAGCGCAGCATCCCTTTGAGCGTCATCGACAGGGCATGGATGAAGTCGGAGACGCCGCCCGCGCTCCGCGCGAGCGACTCATCGAGCGCGACACGGGACTCCTCCATTCGTCCGAGACTCAGGCAGCAGTAGCCCATACCCATCAGGCCTTCGGCTGCCGCTTCGGCATCGGCCACAGCCCTGCCGTCTTCGTATCCGCCTGTCCACTCGGCTAGCGAGCGCTCCCAGTCGCCTGTCACCGTCGAGACCATCCCCGCGGCCACGCGCGCGAGGGCGCGGCCGCGGCTCGGCGCCGCATCGGCTGCGAGCGCCAACAGCGCGGCCAGGTGCTCGCGCGCGCTGAAATGCTGCCCGCCGATGTGCCAGACCCAGTTCAGGTAGCCGCACAGCAGCAGGCCTTTCTCGATGGCGTCCTTCTCGCCGGCGAGTGCGCAGCCGGTGAGCCAGCGGATCGCGGCCTGTGTATTGGCGTTGTCGATCCGGGCGCGGCGCACGGCCTCGAGCTGCCCGGTCCGTTGGATGTCCGCGGCGACGCCCGCCGCGAACGCCAGGTAGTAGTCCGCATGCGCGTGCCGCGTCGGGATCACCTCGCCGCCGGCGTGCAGCTGTTCGGCCGCGAACGCGCGGATCGTCTCGAGCAGCGAATAACGCTCGCCCGAGCTCAACACGCGCACCAGGCCCTTCTCCACCAGCGAGTCGAGTTCGTCGAGGGCGCGGTGGCGCTCGTCCTCGTCGTAGCAGACCTGCTCCATCGCTTCCAACGTCCAGCCTTCGTGGAAGCACGACAAGCGGCGGAGCCGCCTCTGTTCTCCAGCGTCGAGCAGCGAATAGCTCCAGCTCGTCGTCGCGCGCAGCGTTCGCTGGCGGAGCGGCAGATCCCGATCCCCCGACGTCAGCAGGTCGAGCGCGTGATCGAGACGCTGAAGCAACGCGGCCGGCTCCAGCACGCGTACACGCGCCGCCGCGAGTTCGAGCGCAAGCGGCAGGCCGTCGAGCCT
>Ga0193738_1000358_pt1 | contig 26394 bp, 18 predicted proteins | sample L2a1metaG_FD_144927 | JGI IMG/M metagenome (GOLD analysis project Ga0193738, IMG submission 144927) | Soil microbial communities from a riparian zone of the East river system, Colorado, United States - L2a1 | ecosystem: Environmental > Terrestrial > Soil > Riparian zone | place: USA: East River... | reverse complement strand
AGGTTTACAAACTGATAATAGCGGCCGAGGGCTCCTTTCAGGCTAAATTGATTGTTGAACTTATAATTCAAGGCAAGCCTCGGCTCACTATACCATTCTTCATTAATCTGATGATGGTTTGAACGGATGCCGACAGATGCTTGCAATTTTTCCGACAGCCTGACCTTAGCGGTTGTGTATAGACTTCCAATGTTTCCTTTGTCGTCACGGCCATCACCAACGGTGCCGTTTGCTGCTGTTTTGTAATGAATCTTGTACTCCATTGCTGAAATTCCAAATTCAAGGGTTACTCGCTTACCGACAAGCCACTCATGATCGATTGACAGGTTTGAATCATCCACTCTGTTCTCCTGAACGAATTCGAAATTGCCCTGTTGGTTGAAGTTTGTTGAATCAAGGAGATAGGTGTATTTAAAATTGTAGTCTCTAAAAAAATTTGACCCTGAAATTTTCACATTTGTATAAAACCTCCCTGTCCATTGTCGTCCCCATCGCAAACTGAGACCATTGTTCCCCCAAACCGTACCTTCGTCAAGTGTTTCCTTAAAGGAAAAATTTCGACTAATATCACTTAATGAATCTGCCCTGTTGCCAGATAGATTGTCCTTGCCGCCGTAAATGCTCAGAGAAATGTTATCCTTCCTTGAAGGACGATAGGTCACCTTTGAATTAAAATCGTAGAAATAGAATTTTGGATCGATTTCGTCGAGCTTAGCATTTTCAAAAGGCCGTCTAATCTGGTCGTCATTGTTCCGCGCGATATCAAAAAGATTCTTGTATAAGCTGCTTTGTATGATGTCAGAATATGCCCTTCGCGTAGAGAATATCATAGAAACTTTTTTGCCTACTGGTATTTCGATCGTCGCGTTCGTGCTTATCAGGTTGATTCCAAAAGTTCCCTTTACGTAGTTGGTATTTCCCGACTTCCCGGTAATATCTACTACGCCCGATGCCCGACCTCCATACTTTGCGTCAAATCCCCCTTTAAAAATTTGCACGTCTTTAATGAAGTCTGCATTGATTGCGCTAAAGACTCCGAAGAAGTGATCAAGGTGGTAAATGGTAAATCCATCCAGCAAAATGAGATTTTGACTCGGAACAGACCCTCGGATTACAAGGCCGGCGGAGGATTCATTTGTTCCGCCCACGCCCGGAAGCAACTGCAAAGTCCTGAAGATATCGTGTTCGCCCATTGAAGGCAGACTTGTTAGCGCCTTGGGATCGAATGCTGATTTACTTGCATCGTCTGTCACTTCGAGGGGCGATTCATATGAATCCGTGACGACCACTTCTTTAAGAACCTTGCTATCCGTACGAAGAGAAACAAACATTTTGTTCAGATTCTTAATATCTTTGAGATAGATTTTTTGCGCAACGTATCCAAGGTAGTTGATTGAAATAGAGCAGGTATCCGATGGAATTTTCACCAGGGAAAAATAGCCGTCAGTATTTGTTGTAGTTCCGGCCATCGTGCCAGTAATATAAACGGTGGCATTGGGTAATGTTTCCCCCGTTTCTTCGTCTTTTATGACACCCGACACACCAATGTCCGTGCGTACAGGTACCACGTTGGATGGCGGGGTTGGCTGCGGAATGATGATTATTTTTTCATTTAGGGTTCGGTGTCCTAATCCCGTGCCGTCCAGTAATTGCTTCAGCGCTTCATTTAACGGTGCGTTTACGATCGTTTCGGTAACTCGAATACTTTCGACCAACTGGTTGTCGTAGGCGATTTTCACCCCATAGTTTTTCCTTATACTTTTTAAAGCATCTTCAAGTTCAGTATCAATAAAGTTTTCATTGACAATGATACTTTGAGCAGAACCAGTGCCAGTTAAGAAAAATAATACAACTAAGATCTTCACAAGTGCAGGCACAGACTGCAGATTAATGGTTCATTGCTTAACGAGTGGGCGGCGATATGAAGTCTGTCATTCAACATATATTTTGCTACCATCTTTCCGGAAAGAGAGCGACATAGGTTGGAAAATTAATTGAAGGGCTTCATCCAGATCTCTGTTATTGAAATAACCGGTATAAGTTCTTGGGTCTTTAGCATCATAAATCACATCAACATTAAATTGACGCTCCAGCTCTGCGAGTACCTGTTCAAATGAAGCACTGTCAAAATAGAAATCACCAGTAAGCCACGACGCTTCTTTTTCCGCATTGAATCGCGCGGGGGTAGTTAAGGTGTGCTCTTTTGTAAGCGTGGTATTGCCAGCTTTAAGCCTAACGGTTTTGCCGTCGCTGCTTGTGACCTCTACGGATCCTCTGAAACACGACACACGTAACCCTTCGCGCTGGCTTACATTAAAGCTCGTTCCAAGAACGCGGACTGTACCATATTCTCCAGTAACTTCAAAACTTCCGCCCTCCCTTACGTCGAAATACGCCTCACCTCGTAATGTTACTTTCCTGTTTTCCTGTTGACCGAAGTCGCGATAGGAAATTTTTGAATCAGCATTAAGCCACACCTGAGAGCCGTCCGGAAGAATATGTGAAGTATGTTCGCCTTTGGGTGCGTTGACCGTTTCCGGCAACATGAAGATGAGATAAGCGGCAACAACAATAAGAGTAAGCGACGCAGCTATACTAATGAGAACGTAGGGCTTTAGTCTAACGACTTTTGAATGATCTTTCTCTTCGATCTGCGACGCCAATAGATCCCATGCCTCAGCTTTTGTTCTTTTTTCACGAACACCTAAATTCTTTGAACCTAAAATTATCTTTTTTAATGATTCAAGTTCTTCACGGTCCTTGATCTTCTCGTCAAGTTCTTCTGTTGACAACCTGCCTGCGATCCACTCTCGTATGATGTCTTCCTGGTCCATCGTCAGATCTTATGTTCAATCTTGTTCATCAAATGTTCTAATGCTTCATGCATCCTCTTCTCAACAGCCTTCACGCTGATCTCCAGTCGCTGCGCAATTTCTCTATAAGTTAGCTCATCAATGCGGTTCATCAAAAATACAGTCCTCTGCTTTTCAGGAAGAGAAGCGATTGCTTCCTGCAACTCCTTTGCAAACTCTTCCTTTTCCATCTCGTATTGCGGAGATTCTTGGGTGACCTGGGTAGTCTGCTCTTTAAGTTTGAACTCGAATCTGGTCTTCGCGCTTTTGAAATGATTTATGGCCAGGTGATTTGCAATGGTGAATAATAAATGATGGGCGGTGTCAACACGAATGGTATCGCGTTTTTCCCATGTCTTCATGAAAACTTCCTGAGTGAGGTCTTCTGCGAGGTCGATATCTCCAAGCTTATAATAAAGGAAATTTCTAATAGCATCGTAGTGCTTGTCAAAAATTTCCTTGAATTCACTTAAGCCCATTGACACCGAATTTAGCAAAGTTCGGTGAATGGGATGGTCGAGGTCTTGCTGAAAACAATAAAGCGCGATGAGATACACTATCCTACGTTGAATGAACATTCAGTTTCCAATTTGTTTTAGGCAGGCATGTCATTGCCTTCAATTTTCTATTCGGCAAACAAACTTTGACGTCAAATGACTATGCACCCAGGAGAGTATGATACGCGTGAATTATTAGCTATAATCTTGGCGTCAATCTTGCACTTGATGTCTGAGACTCTTGTTTCTATCTTTGCATTATGACATCAAAACTAATTTCTACGGTTACGACGATTTTGATTGCTACGGCGGCATTCGCACAATACATTCCCAAGTTTGACATTCAGGGACACCGTGGGGCTAGAGGATTGCGGCCGGAAAATACAATTCCCTCTTTTTTAATGGCTCTCGATTCAGGAGTGACCACGCTGGAGCTTGATATCGCGATCACCAAGGACAAACAAGTGATTGTATCACATGAGCCGTGGATGTCCGCGGCAATTTGCCTGGATTCATCAGGAACGGCCATTTCTGAGAAGGATCAGCGCAAGTTCAATATATATCAGATGACATACGATCAGGTGCAGTTGTTCGACTGCGGGTCAATCGGCAATTCCAATTTTCCAAGACAGGAGAAAATCAAAACCTCGAAACCTTTGCTCCGCGATGTTATTGTAGCGGTAGAAAATCACATCAAAAGTTATGCTTCGTACGAAGTCGATTACAATATTGAAATCAAGAGTTCGCCAGATGGTGATAAAAAATTTCATCCATCGGTCGATGAATATTCTGATCTTATTTACAAGCTGGTTGATGAATACCTGCCATTGGACAGAGTGGTAATTCAATCCTTCGACTTCAGAGTTTTGAAATATTGGCATCAGAAGTATCCTGAGATCAGATTGGCGGCATTAGTTGAAAACACAAAGTCAATCGACGCAAACCTCGCAGATCTTGGTTTCAAGCCCTCAACCTATAGCCCGAACTTCAAACTTCTTAACCGGGATAAGGTGAAGTATCTTCATCAGCAAAGAATCCGTGTGGTGCCGTGGACTGTCAACGAAATATCCGATATGCTTTCACTGAAGGGAATGGGCGTTGATGGTTTGATCACAGATTATCCCGACCGTGCGAGAAGGTATAAGAACACGCTTAGTATTCCACATAAGGGAGGAAAAAAATAACCGCCGGTCAATAGGACCAATTCTCAATAGCTCAATAGTTATTGCCTCGGGGTCTGCAGATTACTTCTGTTTTGATTATCATTGCCAAAAATTTGTACATGAAAAAATACAACGTTTACGGCATCGGCAATGCGATAGTTGATATTGTTACCGAGGTTGATCACGACTTTTTTGAAAAGAATAACATTGAAAAAGGAGTCATGACGCTCGTTGACGAGAAGCGTCAGCTGGAGCTTATGAAGGTCATCGACATGAAAAAAAGCAGGATGTCCGGTGGAGGCTCAGCTGGTAACACCATTGTGGCTGTAAACCAGTTTGGCGGAAAAAGTTTTTATTCATGCCTGGTGGCTAAAGATGATCTTGGAAAATTCTTCCTCGACGATATCAGACGCAACGGCGTGGACACAAATCTTAAATATGAAGACTGTCCCCCGGGTCACTCGGGCCGGTGCCTGGTGATGACCACGCCGGATGCACATCGCACCATGAATACATTTTTAGGTGTTAGCTCATTTTTATCTCCTGATCAGCTGGACGAAGAAGCGATCAAGAACTCAGAGTACATTTACCTGGAAGGATACCTGGTGGCAAGTCCAAAGGGTCTTGAGGCCATGAAGGCTGCGAGAAAGATCGCTGAACACAATAAGGTTGGCATCGCGTTGACATTCTCAGATCCCAGCATGGTGAAGTATTTTTCAAAACAGATGGAGGAGATCGTCGGCGCCAGCGTAGACCTTCTTTTTTGTAATGAGGAAGAAGCAATGATTTACACGGGTACAAATTCGCTCGCAGAAGCCAGAGAAAAGCTGAAAGAAGTGGCAAAACGGTTTGCAATTACTTTGGGAGCCAACGGTGCGCTGATATTTGACGGCGACACTTTTATTAATATAGAGCCATATAAGGTGAAAGCATTGGATACTAACGGTGCAGGAGATATGTTTTCCGGGGCTTTCATGTACGGAATAACTCACAATCACAGCTACGCCGAAGCGGGAAAGATTGCGTCCCTTGCGTCTTCGCGGGTCGTATCACAGTTCGGCCCCAGGCTGGAACCGAACCAGGTGAAGAAGGTAATGGCCGATTTGATCGCCTAACGCGCTGACAATCAACATTAAATGTCGCTGAATTGAGGGAATGAGCGAAAACCCGTTGCGCGAATCTTGTAAATAAAGAAAATCCTGGGCATCTTTGCAGCCCTTTATTCGAGGGGTAAAATCATTTAAGTCATGAAACGTACATTTCAACCTTCCCGCACAAAAAGAAAAAATAAGCACGGCTTTCGCGAGAGAATGGCTACTGCCAATGGACGCAGAGTGTTGTCGAACAGACGGAAGAACGGCCGGAAAAAGCTGAGCGTTTCCAGCGAAAAGACCGTAAAACACAAATAATTGCCTTTGGGCTGACTTTATCCCCAAGGGAGATTGATTAATTTCAACTCATGGGGAAATACACGTTCCGCAAGGAAGAAAGACTTTCAAAAGACAAGTTGATACAGGAACTCTTTGACAAGGGTTCCTCTTTTTATTTATTCCCTTTTAAGGTTTTTTTTATGCCCAACCCTGAACCGGGAACTTCCTTCCATCAGGTCGTGATTTCCGTATCTAAAAGGAATTTTAAGCGTGCTGTCGACCGAAATCTCATCAAACGTCGGATCAGGGAAGCTTACCGGCTCAATAAGGAATTGCTTCCTGTGCAGAACAAACTTCTCATTGCTTATATTTATAGTGTGAAAGACATTTTACCGTCGGTCCAGATTCAGGAAAGATTGGTCAAAACATTTAAGAGGTTAGATTATGCGGAGAAGAACTAAATGGGTAGTGGTTCTAGCACTGGCGATTGTCGCTGGTTTTGCTTTCAGAAAACCTGCTGAAAAATATTTCGACATTGCAAAGAGCCTTGACATTTTTGCAACCCTGTTCAAGGAGGTCAATGCATATTACGTCGACGAGCTTGAGCCCGAAAAACTCATCCGAAAGGGCATCGATGGGATGCTCGAATCGCTGGATCCGTACACTGACTATATATCAGAAGACGAACTCGAATCATTTCGCATATCAACCACTGGTCAGTACGGAGGTATCGGCGCATTGATTGGTGTGATCAACAAGAAGACGGTAATCACTCATCCATACAAAGATTTTCCAGCCTACAAAGCCGGGCTTAAGGTTGGCGATGAAATTGTTTCAGTGGACGGGAAGGTCGTACAGGGCAAATCGACTAGTGATATAAGTTCCCTTTTAAAAGGTCAGCCAAAGACTGAAGTGGAATTGAAGGTTAAGAGGTTTGATCAGAGGGATAATGTTGTCGTCAAGATCAAACGCGAGAAGATAATTTTAACAAATATCGCATACATAGGTCTTGTTGAACCAACGATCGGTTACATTAAGCTCGACGATTTCACTCCCGGTGCATCGCGCGAAGTATCTGATGCAGTTGTCAGTCTAAAGGAAAAAGGTGCACAAAAAATAATACTTGATCTGCGTGAAAATCCCGGAGGTCTGCTTCACGAAGCTGTTAACATCGTGAGTTTGTTTATTCCCCGCGGACATGAAGTTGTATCAACAAAAGGAAAAGTAGACGACTGGAATAAATCCTATAAGACGTTAAACAGTCCCGTAGATACGGAGATCCCGATGGTGGTGCTCGTCAGTGACGGAAGCGCTTCTGCTTCCGAGATTGTTGCTGGCTCGTTGCAGGATTATGATAGGGCTGTACTTATCGGTAAGAAAACATTTGGGAAAGGTCTCGTTCAGACCACGCGACAGCTCGCCTACAATTCACAGCTGAAGGTGACAACTGCAAAGTATTACATACCCAGTGGCAGGTGCATTCAGGCTGTCGATTACACGCATAGAAAAGATGATGGAACTGTTGAAAGGGTAGCAGACTCATTGAAGTCGGAATTCAAAACAAGAAATGGACGAATAGTATTTGACGGAGGTGGACTTGATCCCGACGTCACGACGGAGGATGAATATTTCGGGACGGCAGCAGCAGCACTGGTCAACTCGGGCCTAGTATTTGATTTCGCATCTAAATATTGTACTGAAAATTCTACGCGACCAAATTTATCGACGTTTGACTTGTCGGATGGTGATTATGAGAAGTTCCTGACCTTTCTGAAAGAGCAAAAGTTTTCATACTCAACCGCGATTGAGCGTAACACCAAGCAGCTGATTGATGCTGCAAAACAGGAACGCTATTATCCGGAGTTGGAAAGCCAGCTCAATGGGTTGAAGTCCAAGATCGAGGCGGTGAAGGCGGCCGATTTGTCGAGATTTAAGAATGAGATTAAGGATATTCTTGAAGAACAAATTGCTTTTCATTACGCCTTAAATGAAGGCCAGGCCGCAGTTTCACTACACCGCGATAAGACAGTGGTTGAAGCACGTAACATCCTTAACGACTCAGAGGCTTACCACAAATTACTTACTCCGTCGAATGGTCAGAATCCTAAGCCTTGAGACGTCGACCACCGTTTGTTCGGTTGCCTTACATGAGAATGATTCATTATTAGCGGCTGCAGAAGTTCACCTTGAACATTCGCACGCGTCCAAACTTGCACAGCTGGTAGACACAGTTGTAAAGTTCTCAGGACTCGCACTTCCTGACATTAATGCTGTTGCTGTTTCATCGGGACCAGGGTCTTACACCGGACTTCGGATTGGTACGTCAACGGCAAAAGGTATTTGTTTTGCGCTTAGTGTTCCGCTCATCGCAATAGACACGCTTGCGATCCTATCAGAACAAATGAACAGGACGAATATTGGCAGGTCTCTGTTATGTCCGATGATTGATGCGAGAAGAATGGAGGTTTATTGTTCCGTTACAGATCCAGACGGGTCGGTTGTTCAGAGTGTTGAAGCCAAAATAATCGATGAAAAAAGTTTCGAAGAGATATTGAACGAGCATCGGATGATCTTTTTTGGCAATGGAGCCGGAAAATGCCGGGCAGTGATAACGCACAGCAACGCGGCTTTTGTTGACGGAGTCACTCCTTCCGCAGTTCAATTGGGCTTAATGGCATTTCGGAAATTCGAAGGAGCTGAATTTGAGGATCTATATCACTTTGAACCTTTTTACTTAAAGGAATTCAAAGTCAAGAAGCCTTCCAATTTTTTGGATGCTGCGAACAAAACAAGCTAAAAATTGTTAAGAGTAAACCATGCAGGAACCACAAGATCAAATAATCAACAGGGTGGCAAATAGTTCCATTGTCACATTCGACCTCGAAGATTACTTCGTGCCCGGAGAGCGTGTACAGCTGGACATAAAGGATCAACTTTTCGAGGGACTAATTTTAAAGGAGAAGGATTTCCGTGATTTTATAAAATCGAATAGGTGGGAAGAATTTCAAAACAAGTTTGTGGCTATTCATTGTTCAGTCGATGCGATTATTCCAACATGGGCATACATGCTTCTTGCGATCGCCATGGAACCATTTGCACGTAAGGTTGTGTTTGGAACACTGGAAGAATTAGAGGTTGCAATTTTTCAGGACAGTCTTAAGAATGTTGACTGGACTGGATTTAAGGAATCTAAGGTGGTGATCAAGGGTTGCAGCAAAGTTAATGTCCCTGTGGCGATGTATGTAGATGTTGCCAATAAGTTGCGGCCTTTTGCTTCCAGTATCATGTATGGGGAGCCGTGCAGCACCGTTCCTCTGTTTAAGAAGTCAAAGGGATAAGTAGGGAATACACCAATTTCCTAATCAAGGCCCTGAATATCACGGATATTGAACTCTGATTATTCTCGCTGCTATAATCCATGGTTATTCGGTCGGGCAGGCTCTCGAATTTTGGATGAGAGCGTGATTAGTATGTGGATAACTTATTAGTAAAAAAGTTTTTGCTGATGTTGTTCATCCATTACATTTGTGACCCCTTTAACCGAAAGGGACCCAGGGCAAAAAAACTTGAAAGATTTTTGCTTCATGAAGGCAAATCAGTTACCTTTGCACTCCCATTTTGGAAAATGGGTCTGAAATCGGAAGGATTTCAGAAATGAGGTTGAGAGACCACAACTATTCGCGTCGGCGGATAATACGTTCTTTGAATAGATGGAACTTGATAGCGGACCTTGCGAGGAACTTCGATATGGAGTGAATTGCAAAAGATTCTCGTGAGAGAATGGATAATAGAGAAACGAGCGAAAGGTTAAACAACAAATTGTAGTTTGGCAGACGCCCCGAAAGGGGAGTTGTCAGATGTATAGGTTCTGCAAAGGGCTTATGAAAATTTTTACAATGGAGAGTTTGATCCTGGCTCAGGATGAACGCTAGCGGCAGGCCTAATACATGCAAGTCGAACGGTAAATATTTTAGCAATAGAATATGAGAGTGACGTACGGGTGCGTAACACGTATGCAACCTACCCTTTACAGGCGGATAGCTCGGGGAAACTCGAATTAACCCGTCATAAGATCATAGAGTGGCATCACCTAGTGATTAAATCTACAGAGGTAAAGGATGGGCATGCGTCTGATTAGTTAGTTGGTGCGGGTAACGGCCCACCAAGACGATGATCAGTAGGGGAACTGAGAGGTTGATCCCCCACACTGGCACTGAGATACGGGCCAGACTCCTACGGGAGGCAGCAGTAGGGAATATTGGTCAATGGATGGAAGTCTGAACCAGCCATGCCGCGTGCAGGAAGAAGGCCTTCTGGGTTGTAAACTGCTTTTGCCAGGGGCTAAAAAGCCCATGCGTGGGAAATTGAAAGTACCTGGTGAATAAGCCACGGCTAACTACGTGCCAGCAGCCGCGGTAATACGTAGGTGGCAAGCGTTGTCCGGATTTATTGGGTTTAAAGGGTGCGTAGGCGGCTTTGTAAGTCAGTGGTGAAATATGGCAGCTCAACTGTCAGGGTGCCATTGATACTGCAGAGCTTGAGTACAGATGAGGTAGGCGGAATTGACGGTGTAGCGGTGAAATGCTTAGATATCGTCAAGAACACCGATAGCGAAGGCAGCTTACTGGGCTGTAACTGACGCTGAGGCACGAAAGTGTGGGGATCAAACAGGATTAGATACCCTGGTAGTCCACACTGTAAACGTTGATGACTCGCTGTTGGCGATACACAGCCAGCGGCAGAGAGAAATCGTTAAGTCATCCACCTGGGGAGTACGCCGGCAACGGTGAAACTCAAAGGAATTGACGGGGGTCCGCACAAGCGGTGGAGCATGTGGTTTAATTCGATGATACGCGAGGAACCTTACCTGGGCTAGAATGCCCTTGATGGGTCCAGAGATGGATCGTTTCGCAAGAACAAGGAGCAAGTTGCTGCATGGCCTTCGTCAGCTCGTGCCGTGAGGTGTTGGGTTAAGTCCCGCAACGAGCGCAACCCTTATTTTTAGTTGCCAACAGGTTAAGCTGGGGACTCTAAAAAGACTGCCCGCGCAAGCGGAGAGGAAGGAGGGGATGACGTCAGGTCATCATGGCCCTTACGTCCAGGGCTACACACGTGCTACAATGGCGTATACAGAGTGTTGCAAGCTGGTGACAGTGAGCCAATCACAAAAAGTACGTCTCAGTTCGGATTGCAGGCTGCAACTCGCCTGCATGAAGTTGGAATCGCTAGTAATCGCGCATCAGCAATGGCGCGGTGAATACGTTCCCGGACCTTGTACACACCGCCCGTCAAGCCATGGGAGTCGGGAGGACCTGAAGCCAGTTGCTGTAAGGCGCTGTTTAGGGTTAAACCGATGACTAGGGCTAAGTCGTAACAAGGTAGCCGTACCGGAAGGTGCGGCTGGAACACCTCCTTTCTGGACCCCGATTAAGATCGGGGAAAGAAAACCTTCGACTCGAATTTTTAGGGTTCGCTATCAAGTACATTTATTCAAAAATTATTGGGGGGAAACGGAACAGACACAAATCCGGACAGGACTCATGGATCAAGTTCCTTAAAAGAGGGCTTGTAGCTCAGGTGGTTAGAGCGCTACACTGATAATGTAGAGGTCCGTGGTTCGAGTCCACGCAGGCCCACAGAAGACAATTGACAATTAGCAATTGACAATGAACAAGGAAAGCGAAATCAAGCCCAATTGAACATTGATAATTGATCAATTGAAAATTGACTACGGGGGATTAGCTCAGCTGGCTAGAGCACCTGCTTTGCAAGCAGGGGGTCATCGGTTCGAATCCGATATTCTCCACCAGAGGGGACAAGGCAGGGAGAAGTAAGAGGTAAGTAGTAAGTAGTAAGTAGTAAGTAGTAAGTAGTAAGAAGTAAGAAGTAAGAAGTAAGTAGTAAGTAGTAAGAAGAAGGAAACAACAGACCACAACCGGAAGGGTTGCGGGAAGATTTACTGAAAAGGTAAGGCAAGGATTGGAAGGATCCACTTTATCGCCACGATTGATACCGTTGAGCCGGGCCGTACTTGTTAGCCAACAAGGGGTCACGCCGCCGGGGAAAGATTGATCGAAGGAGTTCATTGACATGATGGTGAAAGAAATAGTAAAGAGAGAAAAGTAAAAAAGAGAGGTGAATAGTTTTGGAGTGATCTGAGACATTCACCGAGCGAGCACATAGGTGAGTTCTACTGTAGGCAACTACGGATAGAACGTCGTAAAAGAAGTAAATAAGGGCGTATGGGGAATGCCTAGGCTCTCAGAGGCGAAGAAGGACGTGATAAGCTGCGAAAAGCTACGGGGAAGCGCAAATAGCTATTGATCCGTAGGTGTCCGAATGGGGCAACCCAATGTACTGAAGGTACATTACTCATCGATGCAAATCGGTGAGAGCAAACCCAGGGAACTGAAACATCTAAGTACCTGGAGGAGAAGAAAACAATCGAGTGATTGCGCAAGTAGTGGCGAGCGAACGCGCAGAAGCCCAAACCTTATTAGTTACGGCTAATAAGGGGTTATAGGACTACATAATCTAACTAACATGAAGAGGAACTGGGTGGGAAACCAGGCCGCAGAGGGTGAGAGTCCCGTACTTGTAAGGTGTTAGAAGGAGGTAGTATCCTGAGTAGGGCGGGGTCGGAGACGCCCCGTTTGAAGTTGCCAGCACCATCTGGTAAGGCTAAATACTCCTGAGAGACCGATAGTGAACCAGTACTGTGAAGGAAAGGTGAAAAGTACTCCGAATAGGAGGGTGAAATAGAACCTGAAACCATACGCTTACAAGCGGTCGGAGCCGAGAGATTCGGTGACGGCGTGCCTTTTGCATAATGAGCCTACGAGTTACTGTCACTGGCAAGAATAACCCGCTAGAGCGGGGCATTCGAAGCGAAAGCGAGTCTGAATAGGGCGCTTAGTCAGTGGGAGTAGACGCGAAACTTTGTGATCTACCCTTGGTCAGGATGAAGTTCCGGTAACACGGGATGGAGGTCCGAACTAGTAAACGTTGAAAAGTTTTTGGATGAACTGAGGGTAGGGGTGAAAGGCTAATCAAACTGAGAAATAGCTCGTACTCCCCGAAATGTTTTTAGGAACAGTGTGGAGGTTAAGTTTTGTACAGGTAGAGCTACCAATTGGACTAGGGGGAGTCACATCCTACCAAATCCAGATGAACTCCGAATGGTACTAAATATACTCTGCAATGAGGGCATGGGTGCTAAGGTCCGTGTCCGAGAGGGAAAGAACCCAGACCTGCAGCTAAGGTCCCAAAATCTACACTAAGTTGAACTAAGGCGGTTCAGTTGCATAGACAGCCAGGATGTTTGCTTGGAAGCAGCAATTCATTTAAAGAGTGCGTAACAGCTCACTGGTCGAGCGACAGAGCATCGATAATAATCGGGCATCAAGTGTAGTACCGAAGCTCAGGATTTAGCAGCAATGCTAAGTGGTAGGGGAGCATTCTATTTGCGGCGAAGCTAACTGGTAATGGTTGGTGGAGCGGATAGAAAAGCAAATGTAGGCATAAGTAACGATAAGGCAGGCGAGAAACCTGCCCACCGATAGACTAAGGGTTCCGCGGCAATGCTAATCAACCGCGGGTAAGTCGGGGCCTAAGCAAAACCCGAAAGGGGTATGTGATGGACAATGGGTTAATATTCCCATACTAGCGTATCAAGCGATGGAGGGAAGGAGCAGTGAAAGCTTCGCGATCAGACGGAATTGGTCGTTAAAAGGTGTAGGTATAGGACTTGTAGGCAAATCCGCAGGTCTTGCTGAAACCCAACAGTACCAGGAGGCTTCGGCCGAATGGATAGAAAGCGTAAACAGACTTCCGAGAAAATCTTCTAAGCGTTAATTGATACGGTACCCGTACCGTAAACCGACACAGGTAGTCAAGGAGAGAATCCTGAGGTGCTCGAGTGAATCATGGCTAAGGAACTAGGCAAATTAACCCTGTAACTTCGGGAAAAGGGGTGCCTCCCTTGTAGCAATACAAGGAGGTCGCAGAGAAATGGCCCAGGCGACTGTTTAACAAAAACACATGGCTTTGCGAAATCGAAAGATGAAGTATAAGGCCTGACACCTGCCCGGTGCTGGAAGGTTAAGGGGGGACGTTAGCCGCAAGGCGACGCTTTGAACTGAAGCCCCAGTAAACGGCGGCCGTAACTATAACGGTCCTAAGGTAGCGAAATTCCTTGTCGGGTAAGTTCCGACCTGCACGAATGGTGTAACGATCTGGGCACTGTCTCAGCCATGAGCTCGGTGAAATTGTAGTCACGGTGAAGATGCCGTGTACCCGTCACGGGACGGAAAGACCCCGTGCACCTTTACTATAGCTTCGCATTGACATTGGGTAGATGATGTGTAGGATAGGTGGGAGGCATTGATCCTGCGGCGCTAGCCGTGGGGGAGTCAACGGTGAAATACCACCCTTTATTTATCTGATGTCTAATCCGCAAGACCTGCGGAGACAGTGCGTGGTGGGTAGTTTGACTGGGGTGGTCGCCTCCGAAAGTGTATCGGAGGCTTTCAAAGGTATGCTCAGTACGCTTGGTAACCGTACGTGGAGTGCAATAGCAAAAGCATGCTTGACTGTGAGACTGACAAGTCGATCAGGGTCGAAAGACGGATATAGTGATCCGGCGGTTCTGCATGGAAGGGCCGTCGCTCAAAGGATAAAAGGTACGCCGGGGATAACAGGCTGATCTCCCCCAAGAGCTCATATCGACGGGGAGGTTTGGCACCTCGATGTCGGCTCGTCACATCCTGGGGCTGGAGAAGGTCCCAAGGGTTAGGCTGTTCGCCTATTAAAGTGGCACGCGAGCTGGGTTCAGAACGTCGTGAGACAGTTCGGTCCCTATCTGTGATGGGCGTAGGAAGTTTGAGAGGTCCTGACCTTAGTACGAGAGGACCGGGTTGGACCAACCGCTGGTATACCGGTTGTGGCGTCAGCTGCATTGCCGGGTAGCTACGTTGGGAGGAGATAAGCGCTGAAAGCATCTAAGCGCGAAACTCACCTCAAGATGAGACTTCCATTAAGGGACGTCAGAGACTATGACGTTGATAGGCTGCAGGTGTAAAGGCAGAAATGTCAAAGCTGAGCAGTACTAATAACCCGAACGCTTCTAGCGATAGAAAAATTAATAACGAAAGTGGTAGCCCCGACACGTCGGGGCTACCCACAAGGTCTTTCAAACGAAAAGACAGCGGTAAAAACAATTTCAATCGAATATGACACATCTGTGTGCTCGTAATTACTCTTTTCCACGCTACTCTTCAATACGATTTTCTTTCACCATCGCAATGTCAACAGATAATATAAGACATTAAGACCCCGACTCGTCGGGGCAAGCCTTAAGGTGACTATAGCGGTGGGGATCACCTCTTCCCATTCCGAACAGAGCAGTTAAGCCCACCAGCGCTGATGGTACTAGGATAAAACCCGGGAGAGTAAGTCGTTGCCTTCTTTTATTACAAAGCCATGCCCTCATAAGCATGGCTTTTTTGTTTTGTGGCCACGAGAGAAATAAGGGAATATTGGAAATAAGGGATAAGGGGGAATGAAGCAAAGCGTGGGGATCACCTCTTCCCTCCCGATAGCTATCGGGACCGAACAGACCCCGACACGTCGGGCCACCAGCGCTGATGATATTAGGATAAAACCCGGGAGAGTAAGTCTTTGCCTACTGCGTCCGACGAAGCGTCTCGCGTAGGCGGATCTTTTATTACAAAGCCATGCCCTCATAAGCATGGCTTTTTTGTTTTGTGGCCACGAGAGGTGGGTATATGGTATATGGGAATGAAGATACTTGAGTGTTGAGTGTTGTTTTTGTTGAGTGTTTTTGAACCCGACTGCCTCCGATAACACTAAACATTCAACACTCAATATGTCAACACTCAAGGGATTTTGCGCGGCGTCTCCAAAGACCGGACTTGGTGATTGTCCTTTAGAACCCTATCTTCACCTTTTTATTGGCATTTTTTACGGTGAAAAGATTACCACTTTTTATTACTGTCGCCATTGTTTTTGTTCTTGCCGCAGGATACTTCGTCTACGATAAGTACATCAAGAAATCCGCGATCAGCGCATGGGATGTTGTCCCCTCAGAAACAATCTTCGTCTATGAAGGAAGCGCATGCGAAAGCTGCCTTAATGATCTTAAAAAATCTTCCATCATAACCCTGGTCAAAAAAGCTGTCTTCCCCTCTGATAAGGACTCATTAAAAGGCTTTACCGATCTCATCTTATCTAACTTCACACAGGGATCATTAATATCCCTGCATATCACTAAAAAGGACGACTTTGATTTCGTCTTTTACATTCCAAATTCTCCGCGCCTCGAAATACAATTTGTGGAGCTCATCAGTCGGCTGAGAAAAGGTGGTGAGAAAATCCTCATGACTGATCGCGAATACAATGGAGTGAAAATTTTTGAGGCCGCGTTGAAAGGGAGGACCTTCTCCTGGATAAAAATCGATAATGTATGGGTAAGTAGTTTTACACCTGTACTGATCGAAGATGTGATCCGCACGCAGATGTCTGAGGGCCGAAGTTTCAGAAATCAGTTGGGCGGTGTATATCAACTTCCGACTATAAAGAACGACGGCGGAAACATTTATCTCAATCTTAAAAAGGTTGCGGAGTGGCTGTCTCTGTTTACTTCCGACGAACCCGCAAAATTTCTTCACCAGTTTGGGCAATCGGCATTGCTGGATGTCAAAGTGAGTGGGGATAACAATTTTGTCTTGAATGGATTTTGCCTCGACAGCGCAAGTAATCCTAACTACATCCTTTCGTCATTCAGCGGTCAACAACCAGTTAGCTTCAACCTAAAGCATTACGTCTCAAACAGAACTCTCATGTTTGCCTCGTATGGCATTAGCGATGGACTAAGCTTCAGCCGCGACCTTCAGTTGTTTAATCAGAAAAACAAACAACTTCAGGATACGCTTCGGAAAATCTCTTCAACACTGGGTGTGGACGTTGCAAAACTTACGCAAAAGATCTCCGGAGAGCTTGGGGTTTGCTGGATGGAATCAAAAGGACCGTCGTTGTCAAAAATACTCATCTTAAATTCAAAATCGAGCACTGACGACTGGATCAATACATTCAATACGTTATCACAAAAACTAAGCATCGATACTGTTTTTTATGAAAAGTACTCGGAATATGAAATACGTGAGCTCCCACTCTATCGCTTTCCTGAAAAAATACTCTCTCCGTTAGTTTCGGGGTTCAATACAAGTTATTATACGAGTCTGGGAGACGCAATCTTTATAGGTGAGAACCTTGAAGAGTTAAAAAGGTTTCTTGAAGATATCGATAAAGAAGATACCTGGGGGAAATCCGTCGCGCAAAATCAATTTCTCGAATCCACGCTACTTGAGTCAAACGTCAGTGTGTACATTAATACTCCAAGGATATGGAATACACTCGAAAACAATCTTCATCCGAAATGGAGAAAGTTTGTGCAGGAGAATCGCTCTTTGGTAAGATCTCTGGGAATGGGAGCCATTCAGTTCAGCCATTTGAACGACAGCTATTATACAAATATTTCATGGGCTTACAGACAAGGCAGTCAACCTGTGCAACCGGAACGGATAGTCTCTGATAAAATTCTCACAAACTTTAATGAAACACTGGCAAAGATATTTGTTGTCAGGAGTCATGTTAACAGGGCCGACGAGCTTCTGGTGCAGGATTCTTCGCAAAATGTCAGACTTATTGCATCCGATGGAAAAGTCTTGTGGAAGCTGCCCCTTGATGGATTTATCACCGGTAATGTAGAACAAGTCGATTATTTTAATAACGGTAAGCTTCAGTATTTTTTTGCAACGCCAGGGGCATTGCATATTGTCGATCGGTTGGGAAATTATGTTGCACCATATCCCGTGAAGATAAAAGAGCGGGATATTGAATTTGTCAGTATAGTTGATTACGACCATAGCAAAAAGTATCGTTTTTTGGTAGCTGGAAAATCGGGCCGGCTGTGGATGTACGATAAATCGGGAGCCAACCTGGAAGGATGGCAACCCAAAGATATCGGCGAGAGTTTGTTCGCGCCCGCAAGGCATTATCGGATCCGGGGAAAGGATTACGTGATAGCAATTCGCGAAGATGGAAATGTTTACATGATGAGTCGCAGGGGTGAAATGCTAAAAGGGTTTCCTCTCAATCTTAATGCAAGGCCGTCGGGCGAATACTATCTTGAAGCGGGGAACAGCCTTCAGACTACATACTTCGTGCTCGTCTCACGTGATGGCTTCCGGATAAAGTTTACAACGGATGGAAAGATTCACAGCAGAGAGACACTATTGAAAAATACGGTTGATGCACGATTCAGTCTGGTAAATGAAAAAGATGCAAAGTCTTATTTAGTATTACGCCAGGAACCTAAACAGCTGACATTGTTCGATGATAATCTCAAGCAAGTTATTGTTAGTGATTTTTTAGGAAACAACAGCGCCAATGTACAATATCTGGACTTCGGCGCAGGTAAGATCTACGTAGCGATCACCGATAACGTCCAGGACCTTTCGTTTGTGTATGACAGTCAGGGAAATCTGCTTACCCAAATTCCCGTCGACAGCTATGCTATTGCCGTCAGACCTCTTGATTTTGAGAAATTGAGACTGTTTTCAATACTGGAAAAGACCCTTACGATCGAGCCTTTATAAGAGGGTTACTTTTATTTCGCGATAGTATTAACCCCATAATTCAAAGGCAATACATATGCGAAAGTTAAGGTTATTGTTGATAGTTGGTCTTTTTATTACACAGTTCGATGTAAGTTTTGCTCAGGTATCAGTTCACGTCGGTGCAACAACCGCGTACAATGCAACCTTCGTTCTTGACAAAGGCTTATCTGAGGATCCGCGATACAGTTCGACGATTACATATAACTGGGCACCCATCGGTTTTAACGTCGGGGTTGATTTTAGCAAAACATTTGGTCTTTCGCTTGAATCAATTTTATCACACCAGGGACAGATCTATGAGATCATCGATGTTGCTGAAAAGGTTGTTGGACAACGAACGATCGATCTTAGTTACGTTAATCTTCCTCTATTAATGCGCTTTATGAGCGGTGGAAATGGAGGCACACGTGCTAATTTCAATTTGGGTCCTCAGTTGTCATTCTTGACGGATGCTTCAGAGGTAATGCAATACAAAGCATCCACACTAACATTACCTCCTGGTGCAGCCCTTCCTCCTGGCGCAACCAACGTAACCGAACATCCGGATGGCTCTGTTACCGCTGATGTGCCTGCTCAAAGTCCGAAAGAGGTCATGAGCAAAGAGATGAATAGCTTCAAGAACACGGAGTTTCAAATAGCAGGTGCATTTGGATTGGATATTGATCTTGCAAAGCATTTGTATCTAAGTACACAGATCAGAGCGACCTATAGCCTTACCGATATGCGCAACGGTGATGTGATTGAAACCATTAAGGATGGTAAAACACCAGACATTTTTGGCCAGCGTGCAAACTTGGCGGTGGGAGTTCAGTTGGGTGTCCATTATGTATTTGGATCAACCCGCTCATTCAAATATAAAGGAGCAAAGTAAGCTTATTCCAATGAATCGAGGAATTCCTCGATTGCGGAATAGACTCTGTTTAGCTCTGCCTCCTGAATAACGTAAGGAGGAAGTATATAAATCACGTTTCCTAACGGTCTAAGAAGTATATCCCTTTCAAGAAAGAAGGGATATATTTTTTTACGGAGGTCGTTGGAGTAGGAAGTTTCATCGTCTGATCTTAATTCGATCGCAAGGATGGTTCCCAAACATCTTACTTCTTTCACTTTTCCGTGCGCTTGAACGCGTGAGCGAAATGCCTCGTGAAGTTTATTGATCGTTGCTATTTGCAAGCGGCATTCCTTTTTCATCAGGAGCTCAAAGCTCGCGTTGGCAGCTGCACATGCGAGTGGATTTGCTGTATAAGAATGGCCATGAAAGAAAGTTTTTGCAAAGTCGGCGGACTCAAAAGCGGCGACGACTTTTTTGGAACATGCCGTGACACCAAGTGCCATCGTGCCTCCCGTTATGCCCTTTGATACTGCGATGATATCAGGTGTTTGCGAGAGATATTCACAAGCAAACGTTTTCCCTGTTCTGCAAAATCCAGTGAACACTTCGTCCGCTATACAAATCACATTACGCTGCTTTGCTTCCCTGATGAGCGAATCCAGGACAAGTGGCGAGTACATTCGCATCCCCGCTGCACCTTGAACCAAAGGCTCGAAGATAAAGGCGGCGATTTCTTCAGTTTCCAGGAGCTCTTTGAATTCTCGCAACACATTTGATTCAGCTCCATCCAAAGGAAAGTCAATATACGACACGTCAAACAGATGAGACCGAAACGGATCTGTGAACATTCCACGTTCCCCAACAGCCATAGCGCCGAAAGTATCACCATGATAAGCACCGCGAATGGCTATCATTTTTTTCCTGCTAGTCCCATGGTTATACCAGAACTGCAAAGCCATTTTTAAGGCTACTTCAACAGCCGTGCTGCCATCATCCGAGAAAAAGATTTTAGACATGTCGCCTGGCAAAATGGTTTGAAGATTCTGTGCCAGACGTATAGCTGGTTCGTGGGTGAAACCTGCAAAGATCACGTGATCCAGTTTCTTCGCTTGCTCGTGGATAGCATTGGCGATATGCTCGTTGGAATGGCCATGGATATTGACCCACCACGATGAAATGGCGTCGATAATTTTTCTACCGTCGTTGGTTTCAAGATAGACTCCTTTTGCGGATCGGATTAACAGTGGCGGGGGCGAGTCCGCTAACGGAGTGAATGGATGCCAGATCAGGTCATTGTCTAGTTGCTCGAGATTCATAACCAAGCGGATTTTAATAAGGTTGAATATTTCTTAACCACTTGCTTGTCAATTTTCTCCTCCTGGTCGATCCTGAGCAAACATGGTAAACTCGTGTGGTGAAGGATTATCCTTTCGCTTTCGGGATTTGATCTTCCATTGAATACAATACCCTTCACGTTGAGTCTACGCGAAGAAAGTTCGCGCCAGGTTAATAATGTGTGATTAATGCTCCCTAGATACAGGTCGGCAACCAAAACAACTTCAGCTTTAAAATGCCCTGCAAGATCGATAACAAAATCGGTTTCATTTAATGGAACCAGGCATCCCCCTGCTCCTTCGATAATCAAGTCACGTTCAGAGGTTGGTCGGATAAAATCGGATAGGTTAATACTTATTCCATCAAGCTTGGCCGCGGCGTGTGGTGAGGCAGGTGTATTAAGAAAAAAAGCCTCCTTATGAATATTTATTTTAGGGTTAGATACCAGCATGCTCACGGTGTCGCTATCTCTTGGCGCACCGGCCTGGACCGGTTTCCAATAATCAGCATCAAGCGCTTCGCAGAAAATTGCTGACACCAGTGTTTTCCCGCTATCCGTGTCAATACCTGTTATGAAATAGTCCATGGTAGTCTTCAAACTTTGAAATCACTCCGAGCTAACTGCTTAAGTTCTTTTGCAAGGTCCTTGACCTGTGCAGTTGTATTAAAGGTATGTAGACATATCCGTAACCTTTCCGATCCTTCAGGCACAGTAGGCGACAATATTGGCCGTACATCAAATCCCAAATCCTGAAGGTTTTTTGCCGCGGCGATTGTATTCCCATTTCCAGTTATTATTATGGTTTGGATCGAACTCACACTTTGGGTGCGGTTTGTCAGAGGGGAAACTTCATTCAAAAAAGTATGAGTCAGGTCAACCAAAGATCGTTGAAGTGAAATGTTTTGCCGAAGGTAATTAAAGGCACAATCTATCGCCGTGACGCTATGGGGTGGCAATGCAGTTGTATAGACGAAAGGCCGGGCAAAATTAATCAGGTATTGTCGCAATATCTTTGAACCTGCTACACATGCGCCGTGAACGCCCATTGCTTTTCCAAAGGTGTAAATTCTTACCCCGATTCGCTCGTGCAAGCGGGCAGATACAGACAATCCATTTCCATTTTGGCCCATGACGCCAGTACTATGGGCTTCATCAAGTATAATGGTTGCATTGTACTTTTCAGTCAAAGGCACAAGTTCCTTAAGTGGGCAGCAGTCGCCATCCATTGAGTAAATGGACTCAACGACAATGAACAGCTTTCCGGAGGCTTTTCGCATTTTGTTTTCGAGGTCATTTAAGTCATTGTGCTTGAAGCTTAACCTCTTCGCAAGGCTTAGTCTGGCACCATCCTTAATGCAGCTATGAGCAAGTTCATCATATATGATCGTGTCGTCTCTCCTCGGTATGCTTGACAGAACAGCGAGATTAGCAGTGTATCCGGAGTTGAAAAGTAGCGCCGATTCGGCCTGAAAAATATCAGCCAACCTTGATTCAACATTTTCTGCCAGCTCCGAATTGCCCGATAGCAGCCTGGAGCCACCAGACCCATTTTTGCGAACGCCTTGGCTTTTTACACTGTGGTCGATTAGTTGAAACAATTCCGTCGAGGCTGCAAGTCCGAGGTAGTCATTAGAGGTAAAATCTATCAACCCGTTAACAGTAGTTAATTGCCTCAGCAGTTGTTTTGATTCTCGTTCACGGAGTTTCTTCTCCAGCAAGGAGTCGAGCATAAAGGGATGAATTAGTCCCTAAAATTATGCTATTACCAACACTGTATGAACAAAACGTCTTGTAATTGAAGGCTAAAGTTTTCCTTTTGATGGTTGAGATGGTTATGTAGCCACTAAGATCAATATAAATAGGCACCGTGTATCCCTAATCATTACACATATAAGTCCTCACATTCGTACTGAAGATCACGCGTTTTCCTTCACCTCTTCAACGACAACTTGGTCATTCAAAGGATCTGCGGTCTCACCTGCGGCTGAGAAGAGTAAGGCGACAACGAAAGTAATTAAGAGACCGACAATAATTTGCCGCAGTAATACTTGTTTTGGCATGCTGTGACGAATTGATGTTCTTTGGTTCATAGATATTGGCTTGACGATTGGTTAGATTGATGCTGAGAAGGTTGGATTGGACTTTGTTTCGTTGATTACAACTGCCACAAGCCTGCGCTTATAACCCCCCCGGTCCCGAAGCTGCAGAGAAATACTTTTTTTCCAGGCAGTTCTTTCTTGATCGTATCCATGGCAATGGCAAATGAAGCAGCGCCACAGTTGCCGATGCTGTCCGCGAGGTTGACAAACTGATTTACCTTTCCTTCGAAAATTCCTTGCAGAGATCTCAGGATATCGGGGTTTACCTGGTGAAATACCATAACGTCCGGCGTGGTCTTACACTCAGACTCAAACTCAGTATAGAACTCCTCCGCGTGACGCAACAGTTTAAGTGCAAGTATGGGATTCATAGAAAGGCCCAGATTTTCCAACGGATGTTGAATAACTTCCTTTTGTCTGTTGAGGATCTCATGGCGAGCGCGATGTCCGAGCTTCACGGTGACGAGCTCGGAGAGATTTTCATATTGTTTGGTTTTGTGATGGATTAACTTTCTTGATCCTTCTTCAAATTCGATGGTACATGCAAACGCACCATTTCCAAAAAACGGTCTCAATTTGCTATTTTCTGAAACTGATTGCCTTGCCGCGTCAGCAAGCACAACGGCCACATTACTTTGCGAAAGTTCGGCCAACTGACTGGCAAGTACCATGGCTGAAACTCCACCGGCACAACCCTGCACGAGATCCAGCACGTGACAATTCGCGAACCGTGGATAGTAGAATTGATTTAAGGTTTGTCCCAGTGTTGGAGCAAGAGTGTCAGGGCATGTTGTTGCTACTACCACATGGCTAAAAGTTTTTGGTGCGCCATTTTGAAGAATAGGAGATAGCGCTGTCGTTGCAAGGTTGATGACCGTATCTGAATAGGTGTTTAGCCGATTAAAGACGCTGTTCATGTGTGATATGCGGATGCCCATAGGTTAACTTTGTTTCTGATTAAATTCGTAGTTGTGAGGTTGATATGTTTTTTGCTGGCCGATAAATTCCAGAAAGGCGGCGACGCTGGAATCAAATCCAGGTAGGTTCAGCTCGGAGTAAATCCTTTTTACTACAGCTAAAGGATCAGCCAGCAGATCTTCATAGCGAACTTCAACGAGGTTTTGGGATTCAGGAAAGTTGCGTTGCTGTTCATATTCCTTTGTAACCGATTCATGCAAGTATGCAGCTTCCTCGTCCATGTCAATGTGGTTGAACGATTCCAAACTATTTGCTTGTATGAGGGAATTTAACAACCGCACGGTGGACGATCGTACTTCGGCAGGATCCCGGTGGAGGTATATGAACTTTGCTTTTGGAAACATGCTTACCAGGTGCTTGATACGTGTTGTGTTGGTGGGATTCTTAAGAAGTAGGCGCTTATTTCCATTCCGTATACTTAGTTTTCTTACGAACCTGAAGTAGACCTCTTTCCATTCATTTATTGTTGAGACATCGTCGGTGCTAAGCAGCGTATAGTTTGTAAAGAAGTTTCTTACCATCGAGGGAAACACAAACGCATGGTAACTGGAATATTTGCTAAGGAGCATTATAGCGAATTCTTCTTCCTGCGGTGAGTCAGCGCTAAGTTTTACATTGTCTACAGGTCGAGTGGGCGGGAGACGCCACGCGATGATCTGTCGGGATAACCAACGACCGACGAATAGGGCACCCGGTATAAAGGCATCGGTGTTTGAACAGTATCCGAACTGCTTGTCCCTGGCCATCAGGTAATGAAGATAAGTTGTTCCGCTCCTCCAATGTCCAATGATGAAAACGGGTTCGGGATGCATCGGAGGATGCGGAACTATTCTAACATACAACGATTCAAGGAAATAAAACGGCGTCAGTAAGGCACTACACATTATAAGCGCAATCGCTCTTGGCGAGAATTTCCTTTCGACGTCATTACGAATGAGAAGTCCGATCAGATTGGTGATCGAAGCGCCGGTGAGAAATTGTGGGAGGCTTTTCATTTTAATTATCATTCACGAGTTTGACGCGAGGTTTCATTGCAAATTTGTAGTGGCCGCAATCAGCGATATTGGAATACTTCATCGTAGATGCTAGTTAGATCGTTGCTTTCTGTTGAACTTATAGTGAAGGTTCATCGAGCCGACAAAGCCGTCATTACCACCGTAGTCAGCACTATATATATTTTTCGCCATGAAAGACTCTGCCACGCCTATATATGGTTCCAGTATAAAATTTCTTCCAATGGGAATCGATGATGAAAAAAATATGCCCGTGGCCGTTGAAGTTCCGACTCTGATTACGCCGCTGTTAGCTCTATTTCTGTTGAAGCCGAATCCAAGACTGGTTTGAAACACGGTGGCTGGAAAGCTGCTCGGAAAATTCTTTGCATAGTTTAACTCCCCAAAAACATATTTCAAGTGCCCGATTCGCATGTACAACTGGGGGTACGCACTGTACCTTTTGATTCCTGTTGTCTCTGGGTTGTCAGGAATGAAAGTCATATCTCCCAAATGAACGCCGCCGCCAAATGCAAAGAGGCGATAGTCAACTTGCAAAAATGGATTGAACCCATAGGAGTTTAAAGCTGGCCGGTCGGACGTAAAGCCTCCCGTTACCTGTTCATCTACTTTCCCCCCATACGCGTTAAGCCCGAATGTAAAGCTACTATTGTCTTTGTTTTGTATCGTCCTTGAAAACCCTATTGCGCCGAGTTGATATTTGTAATCGTACTTCCGGCCTGGAATAGAAGTACTGTTGCCATCACAATCTGTCGCTACTACGGGATCGACCGAGAAAGTCTGGGACCCAAGCAAAGCACCGATGCTAAGGGTGTTATAAGAAACCCTTGTGCTGTCCGTCATTTTAAGTTCAGGGTACGTTTGGCTCATCAGGACGAGCGAAAGAAATATCAGGCAAAGTGAAGCCAAGCGAAACTTTGGAGCAGTTACGTTTTTGAATAATTCTACCGCCAGGTATGCTCCCGTTGAAAAGAGTACCATGTAAACCACGAGAATTTCGTTAGGGCGCAGCCATTTCGATGCGAAGAAGAAAATAGAACTCAAGCCGAGGAGATAGAGCACATAACGAAACGTTATCCGGGGAATTTGTTTTTCTGCGACACAGGTTGGAGTCTGTTCTTTTTTGGCAATTATGATCACTGATCCGATAATGAGTGCGATCATTACCCACTGAATAGTATTGAGGCGACCCCAGGAGAAAACCTCTCCGGCATGAGCGCTGTCCGCTCGAAAGAATTCAGTGATGAAGCGAACGCCATAGTAGGAAAGTCCGGAAAAATAAAAGAGACTGCCTGGAGATTTGAATTTGCTCTTGAGTTTCCAAAGTATCACAACGGCTAGAAGGCAGCCGATCGATTCATAGAGTTGGACCGGATGAACAGGAAGTGAGTGACCAGCCGCCGGCGGAAGTATACCTTCTGTGAAATGTTGGTTGAATACGGAAGTGCCATAGGCATATTGTATGCCCCACCCTGACGTGACCGTTCCATAGCAACATCCGCTGAGGAAGCAGCCGATTCGCTGCAGAAACATCCCGGTTGGCAGAACAAATGCGT
>Ga0193738_1000357_pt1 | contig 26398 bp, 35 predicted proteins | sample L2a1metaG_FD_144927 | JGI IMG/M metagenome (GOLD analysis project Ga0193738, IMG submission 144927) | Soil microbial communities from a riparian zone of the East river system, Colorado, United States - L2a1 | ecosystem: Environmental > Terrestrial > Soil > Riparian zone | place: USA: East River... | reverse complement strand
TATGATATCCTTGAACATGTCCCGGACAGAAGCGGCGGTGATGAGGCCAGTCGTGTTGTCGGGGAAGAACGTGCCGACTTCGGCTCTGAGGTCTATGATGGTACGGTAAGGCATAGTATCCTCAATCGAAAGCGGTGGAGAATGCGGAACTGAAGGCCCGGGTATCTACAGGCGGGGGGTCGTCCAAGACGATACATATATTCCCAAACTCATCGAAAGGCAATCCGTAGAGCCACACGCTTGGTATGCCCCCTACGGATGACCTCAGCCGACCCCTAGCACTCACAAAGGGATTGCCGCTCTGAGAAGGGCTACCCTCCTGCTCGGCGGTAATGACCCCCTGAAAGGTGTAACTTAGGCCGTTGACGTAAACCTCTCCGTCAACGTACTCAATACAAAGCAACCCGTCGTGGACGGGCGTACCACCGTTGAACTCCAACGGATCGGGGGCCGTCAGCGTACAACGCAGACGCCCCACCGAGTCCGTTAGAATGAGCTGGTGATTCAGCATTACGGAGCCTGGTACTCGAAAGCCCAGAACCACGAACCAATCGGCATGACCGTAGTTGCGGGGATCATGACCTGGTAAGCACCGGTACCGGAGGCAGCAGTGGCCACTCCTCCCGCCGTTACGGCCACCCTACCGTCCGCAGGAACGGTAAGGGGTGCTGCGGCATTAGACCAAATGGCCTTCTTGCCCAGGGGATTGCCTACGTCAGGGGGCGTTGACCCGACCCAGCCAGCGTTGGTGGTACCGATGATGCCGTTGTTACTGGGTGCGAGGAATCCAGCATCTTCGCCTAGCCAGTTGCGGTCCCAGTAGGTTGCCCCCTGGATGCCGACATACGGCCCGTCAGCACCTGGCCCCGGAGGGGTGGTGTCGCGGACAAAGACCCCTATGGACGGAATCTTATCCGTAGCCGGTGTCTCGGGCGGGATAGTGCCGATCTGAGCGGCTGCGTTACCTTGACTCATCATGGCTCCTTCGCGTCAGAGTCCTCCGTCACCTCAAGGGTGGCGGAGATTTCGGTCAAATCAAGCTCGGGAGGCGGGGGAGCCTCCACTTGCTCGATCAGGGCCTTGAAGAACTCCGCTTGCTGCAGGGGCCCGAAGGCCCCATGGTCAAACAGGTACTTCGCGTCCCACACGAGTTTGGATACCACTGCGGGATCCAAGACGGTGGCCTCGACTTCAGCCATTTGATGGCTCCTTCGCGGGCGTCACCTCGGGTTGCTTCAGCCCGTCCAGGAAGCGATCCAGGACGGAGAAGAAGTCACCCAAGACGATGAGCCCGCTGCGGTACTTCTGGCGAAGGTCCCAGAGGGACTCAGGCGTTGCCGGCAGCTGGGTTGGCGCCGGCATCGGCTCGGGAGTTGCCTCCACTCGCCTCGTTACGGTGGTCGTGCGTGAGTAGTCTTTGGAGACCATGTCGTGCTCCTTAGGTGTTGTCCATCCGACCTTGGAACTGAAGTCCCGAGGCCGTCAGGTTGCCCGCCCAAGCCAGAATCTGCACAGCGGCGTCCTGGTTCACGGAGTAGCGCTGGCCGGGGCTCAGCGGCACCATGTTCCGATTCGCGTGCGGGCGATAGTGGATGTACTTCGTATTGAGGAAGTACGCGGAAGTGGCCGGCACCGAGGTCGGGGCCGGGCCGGCAGGGCCGGTGGAGGTCCAGTTGATTTGCATACCACCGTCGAGGACCACATCGGCGTCCATGTACTTGACGGACACGAAGCCCAGCTTGGCCGTCTCGGTGCCCGAGAAGCGCTGTATGGCCTGGAGGGACGCCATGTAGAAGGACCACATGTTGTTGTCGACCAGGATCAGGTCGGGACGGTCGTTGCCGCGGACCAGGCTGGACCACATACGGTTGAAGTACGTCTGGACGTTGGCGGCCGAGGCGGCGGCGCCACCGGTCGTCAGCATACGGAAGTACTGATTGCGCCAGAACAGCCAGGTGTTCCGGTCAATCCCGCCGACCGTGTTGGTCGGGGTCGTGGAGACCTGCTTGAGCAGACCGTCGATCTGCTTGCCGCCCGCTGCGGAGCCGTCCGAGTACAGACCAGAGGCGATCAGGTTGGCCATCGAGGACTCGGCCACGTCCATCCGGGCGTCGAGCATGTCGATGATCTGTTCCTTGCCGGCGTTCTGGAGTTGCTCCAGGCCGCTGATCGTCACGGGGCACGCCGCCTGCTTGATCGTGTACTCGGCGGCACTCAGCACGTCCTGCGCAGCGATGGGCAGGGTTTCGTAGCCGGAATACCAACCGGCGTTGCCGTTCGATGCGAAGCTGAGCTCCTGCATGATCGTATTGCCGCCTGAGAACGTCTTGATGTTGCCGCGCTGCTTGAGTTTGGTCAGCAGAGCGTTGTTGGACGTCACGTTGTCCGCGATTTGGCCAGTGCGGCTCTGGATGGTCGTTGCGATAACGTCGCTTATCGCACTGTTCGGGAAAGCCATTGCAAGCTCCTAGAAAGAAGTGAAGCCGGTTCAGGCGGCGGCTCGGGGGGAGCCACTACCCTTGACGGCCCCGGTGGTTGATAGACCTGAGGCTCGATCTCATTCAATGGAACCGGACGCTGCGGGAAATGAACCGCTCCGAGGATGCGACGAGTGAAGAAACTTAACATCTCATCTTCCCGATAGCGAATCAAACGCAGCTGCGATTGTTGAACGACGGTCGGTTGCTTCCGAGGCCCCACTAGGAACTCCACCAGGAGCGCCTCCCACCGATACCGAAGCACCTAGAGCCCGCTGAGCCTTGGCGTTAGCCGCCTGGGCTGCTGCTCTCTTTGCGTCGGCCTGCCGTTGGGCGGCTACCTGTGCACTTACCTCTGGGTTCATTGCAATAGCGCGATTATAGGCGTCCTCCAGCGATAGGTAAAGCCCCCTCTTCGCAGCCAGGTCTACAATGTCGGCCATGTCCAGCCGAACCGTCTCGAAGTGGGGATACTTCGGGTCCGTCGCCATGTTCTCGATGGACTCGTTGACCTCGGTCTGAGACCGTTGCTCGTATTGTTGCTCCCGCTGCTGCTGGGCCTGAATGTACTGCTGGAAGGGGGCCAACCGTTGTTGGAGTAGGGCCTCCACCCGGGAATCCACCGGGTCAGCCGCGCCCTTGCCGGCGAGGGCCGAGTCAAGCTCCAGGATGTCTATCCCGTAGTCGTTGATCAACTTCGCCATGTACTGGGCCCGCTGCGCCTTCGGAGAGGTAGACAACAGGTAGTCGGCCTTCAACAACTCGTGTACCGCCCCGAGGGGGTCCACCCCCATGGCTTGGATACGGGCCTTGTAGGGGCCGACGACCTCGTTGAATTGGTTCGCCAGCTGACGGGCGTTGGCTGTCTCCCCGAGGACGCGGGTGGTCTCCCGCTCCCGCTTCATGATCTCTTGCTGAATGTCGGGGTCGATCTTTGACCACTTTTCTCGAGAGGGTGCCCGCCAAGACTGCGGGGCCTTGTCTACCGGGAACGTAGCACCTTCTGGAGAGGGCGCGGGGGTGATCTCAGGTTTAGCCTTAGCCGCAGGAGCCGCTTGAAAGGGCAGTTCTTTCTGCTCAGGCTCCTTCGGCGGGGCGGGAGGGGTGGTCTCAGCTGGAGCAGGAGCATCTACCCGGGGGGCCTCGCCAGCTTCCGGGGGTGCCTGCTCTTGTTCCGCGAATGCGGCTTCAATCTGAGTGCGGCGGTCAACTACTTCATCAGCCATTGTATTTCCTGTACTGTTTGTCTACTTCGTTGATAACAAGACGCTTGCGGTGATCGGCGTCGGCTCGCTTCTGCTCAGGCGATCGAGTATCCCCGGTGCCAGGCAAAGGGGGCAGTCCTTTAAGGTCTGCGGTAGGGACAACGTTGTGTCGAGCGCAATGCTCACGTAGCCCTGCTCGTCCCGAGTACATTTTACCGTCAATGGGGGATTGAAAATCCGGTAGGTCTGGGAGTATAACAACTCCATTTCTGTCTCGCTCAGGCCGCTCACCTTTACGGTACGGGGGTCCATCATCGGGGTATACCCAGCACTCTCTCATTTCTTACCTCCGGTGGGTTTCGGCTTGGCCTTAGCCTCAGCCTTGGTCTGAGCTATCTTAGCAGCCCCTTGCTCTTTCGATTGCTCCATAGAGAGCTTGTGATCCTCTTGGGCCTGCTCGGACTGCATTTCGTGAGCCTCGTGCTGCTGTTCGAGGGCCATCTGGGACTCGCGGGTCTTGGTCTCTATGTTGAGGGCGGACTCTTGGAGTTGAGTCTGTTGCTTCTGAGCGGCCTCCGCTGCCTTGAAGTCGAGGTTCATGTTAGCCTCGCGCTCCTTCATCTCCAGTTCCTTCTGCTTGTACTGAAGCTCCATTTCCTTCATCCGCATCTCCATCTGGTTCATGCGTTCTTGCATCGCCATGTCTTGCTGCTTGGATTGCTGGTCTAGCTCAGCCTTCTTCTGGTCGGCCGCCATCTTGCCTTCCTGCTTCTGCTTCTCCAGCTCCATCTTCTGCTGCTCAGGGTCTGGGGGCGGCTCGGGCGGGGGCGTCTTGCTGATCGCGTCAAGCTCTTTGTCGAGCATACCCTCGATCTCAGAGGCATTACGGAAGCCTGCGACGGCCCACTTAAGCATCCCTACCAGGAAGCTGGCCGAGCCGGGGACCGCTTGGAACATAGCGGACGCCTTCTCCAAGTAGCCCGAGACAGCGGTGAGGAACTCGATCCGGTCAGCCTTCTCCATAGCGTAGTCGGCCTGCGCTATGGAGTCAGCCGTTACCTGGATACGCCACTCAAACCCCTCGTCGGCTTGTAGGAGGGCTAGGGCGGGCTCGATCAACTTGACGTTGTCGGCCCCGGTAGCGACGATGTTGCTATTCTTGAGCAAGAACTCCGTATCGAAGTGCTTTACTTGGATCTCAGCCTTAAGCCGTAGAAGGTCAGCGGCGAATCGGGCGACTTCATCTTGTCGCTTCTTGATGGCGATTGAGGCGAATTTGGATTTGATCTCCTGCGCCCCGAGCGTTTCTGAGGCCTTGGAAGCGCCTCGTACAATGTCGCTGATCCCTGTGAGCTCATAGATTTGCGCCTTTATGAGGTCCCGGTTGGTGATAAGTTGGGTCAGAGCGTCGACCACAACGTCTAGGGGGAGCCAATCCACCTGCCCCTTCAGGCCCCCCTTCTCCGCGAACATCGCCCAGTTATCCACCGGGATCAGTTGGTTATCGAAGCCCTCCGTCAGCATACGGGACACCCCGGAGGCCGACTGGTCGTAGACGCCCACGACCTTACAGGCCTGGAGGAGCATAGACACCCGGTTGTTGATAACGTCCAACTCCGAGTACTGATCCTGGATCATGTAGTAGTCGGGGCGGGGGACGGTGTTGGAGGTTGTGATGTTAGCCAACATCGGGCGCGGGCAGGGCTCAAATCCGACCAGCTTCAGTGGGTCGGGCTTGGTGTCTAGTATCTCCTTGTAGCCCTTGGAGAACCAAATGACCTCTTTCTTCTCCCGGTCCCATATCTCGTACACACAGGCCTGCTTGATAGCCATGTGCTTGGGGGTCGTCCCGGGGGTCGAGCCATGATTGGGGGGCATAGAGGGGTTGAAGTCCAGGGAAACCTGCTTACCCACCTTCTCACCGAACCTTTTGATGAGGGCGTCCCTCGACATATAGGCCTTGCGACCGACCCAGCGGCGTTCCTCCCAGGTGCGGCAGGGGGACCAGATGAAGTCCTGCCAATACACATAGTCAATACAAACGCGCTGGTCCGTGATCTTCTTGAGCGGCTCGAAGTCCTTGGGCGGCTCCCCCTCCCCGTCATAGGGCTGGTCCTCCGTGGTGGTCTCGAGACGCAACCAGGCCGCCGCGAGGCCGGGGATCAGCCTGTCCTGTACCGCCGAGCGCATAGTGGAGTCGAACGTGTCCCGGGGGTCGTCCAGGTCCTGCGTGATGCTGCGCTGGATTATCGTGCCGGCTACGCGGGCCACATCGTCGTCGTAGTCCTTGAAGCGCCGAGAGACGGACGGCTTGGGGAGCTGAGCGTACAGCGCCGACTCCATGATGTTGGTGTTCGCATAGTAGATATTGAACCACTTGTTGTTCGACTCCAACATGTCCCGCTCGTCCAAGAACCGGCGGTTGACCTTGCGGCCCCGGTTATGGAAGTCCTTGAGCTCTAACTCGGCCTGCTTGATCTCCTCCTCCCACCGTTGGTAGGGGGTGAGCTTGTCGCTCTTGAGGGACTCGATGGCGCCGCTATTCTCACTCATACGATTCTCCTATGGCCGCCACGTGCGCGGTCCTCGCGGTCCTTGAACAAAGAGGCGAGGTTGTAAGTGTTGGGGATGGCGACCTGGGCGCGTTTGAGCTTGCGCTGGATCATTTCAGGGGAGGCATCAGCAGTTAGCAACGTGCCGAACTTCGGGGCACACACCACTCCCATGTAGCCGAACGCGTCAGCGTAGTCAGAGCACCAATCGTGTAGCGGCTGGTCCTTAAACATAAGGTGATCATCGTCCCACTCGCGCCGGTAGCCCTTGAGGGCCTCTAGCAGGTCCTCGCCCCCAGTCGTACCGTCGATGTGGACCCGGGGGAAGATGCTTCTCGTGGCCGCGATCCGGTCCCTGACCTTGTGATTGGGTACTACGCTGGGGCGTATGTCGTTGTGGAGGAACTGCTCCACCACGGACCTGCCCGTTTGTAGGTTTTTGGCTCGGGCGTCATGGGGGAGCCACACGGACCCTAGTTCTGCTTGCCCTTGAAACTGTACGATTGCATCAATGTGGTGGAAGATGTCTTTTCCGTTGGTGGCCTCGACGTTGACGACTCTGACGGTGCCGTCGGAGTGCTCTTGCCAGTAGACCGCCACGGTCGCGTCCGTGAAGCCCAAGTCAAATACCACATGAGTTGGGAGGTTTGGATCGTATAGTGGGGAATCATGGTATCGCCCTTCAAGGAAAAGGGCGTTGACTTCTTCTGCATATATGGCCCCTTTCAGCGCGGCGTCGAATGAACACAGGTACTCCTGGGCAAACTCCTCCGGGTCCATGTGCTTACGGAGGTCGTCAAGCTCTTGGAGGGGGATCAGGCCCGATGAGTCGGCACGTAGGGTCAGGAGGAAGTTGTCTAGGGGGGACTTGACGGCCTCTTTGACCTTGTCGTGGAAAAGGTTCTTGCCCCTAGGGGTGGACGCAAAGACCCCCCAGCCGACCCGGTCAGATAGTGCGGGACGGATAACTTGGCTGAAGACGGAGGGCTTCCAAAGCGCATACTCGTCACCAACAAACCCGTCAAGGTACATGCCCCGCAATGAATCAGCGTTGTCCGCTCCCAAGCAGTAGATCGTGGAAGCAGGGTGAAGCTTAATCTTGAGTTCTGACTCTGAGGGGGGAGCACTCCAATACGGCTCGGAGTATTGCTTGAGGTAGTTCCACGCGATCCGCTTTGATTGTGTGAACGTGGGGCCGACATAGGCATATTGAGGGTTAGGGAGTGGAAGCGGTGTCCGGGCGGCGATTATGATGTCGTTCACTAGCGCCACCGTCTTGCCGGCACGCCGATGAGTGACGAGCGTGGCCCATCGTTGCTCCCTGTTGTGGAACGGCAGGAAGGCCGGGCGTGGGGCGTATTCAGTCCTCGCCACTCTTTTCCTTTACACGGATGTCCTCGGCGTACTGGGCGGACTCTTGGTAGGCTAGTCTCCGTGCGGATAACCACTCGGGCCAGACGGTATTGGTGTGTTGCGGTGAGGGGAGCACGGGGGCGATGGTGGGGCCGATCATGCGGGCGTAGAGATTGAAGAACTTTGAGGGGTTCTTGTCAGCCCAGAGTGCGAGCCGGGGCATACCACCGATTGCCTCGAACGCCAACTGAAACGCCTCGGCTGATTTGGTCTGAAGTGCCTCGGGGAGGAACACATGATGTAGCCCCCGCGTGACTAGGTCCTTCATCTCAGGACTGATTTGTGGGTCCGACTCCAGGGCCGTCACAAGCTCCATCAGGTTCTGTTGCTGTTGGGATACGGTTGGCATGATACGCGGATTATAGCCTGGATCAATTTGGAAGTAAAGCCCCAGACCGACAGGCTACTCTGAACCCAGATTTTTATGTGCCGGTTACTTTAGGGATCAGCATCCACTCCCCCACCCCCCACCCGCCTCTTTGTGAATCATTGCGCAGAGGCACAATCGCAGTGTGGCGCAAAATGTTTCCCATATTAGGGGCCCAAGCAATACAGCATGGCCACACTGCGAGCCATATAGCCACCATGCTGGCGATACAGCCATATAGCCCCTAGGTGCCCCCCTATGGGCCCATTGGGGGAGGGTGTGGGCCCGGCGCCAGGGGCCATAGGGGTGGGCTGATAGTCATAGGCTATCGGGGCGATAGCTTGATAGGGGGCCAGGCTATCGGGGGACAGGGGGCGATAGGTGATAGCAAGGGCCTATCAGCAACGTAGCGTCAATAGCTCCTAGCTCCAGCAAAAAAGTCGGGGACTATACGTTTTATCCACGTACGGGCGCGCGTACGTATTCGCATAAAGTCTATTAAATTAAAGCTATTGGAGCTATTGGAACTATCGCCACTGGCTATCCACTAGCGCCAGACCTAGCTCCAACATCAAACTACTCGACCTTTGGCGCTATGTCTATAGGTGCTAACCCTAATATAGCAACAACGTATAAGGGCCCCAGCTACTAATTCCCTAGCGGACAATTATACGGTCCACTACGCCAATTCTGGCCCCCGTCCAAGTCTAGCCCCAGACTGGCTTGCGATCGGTCCACTATCAAAGGACACCGATTCTAGCCAATTCTCCAGGCCTCCCTGGCCCCCTACCAAAAACGTGGGGTAAGCCTTGGCTCCCCTGCCGCCCCTAGCTCTGCGTCCATCAGACCCCAGCTCCTGGCGATCTATGGGAACCTCCCCAAACCTACTATAGTAAGGGCGCCAGCCCCCTATGGACGTTACTAATGCTTACTATTTGAAGGACAAAAACCTCCCCCGGCACCAATATTTGGTATAGAATTCGTATCAGGAGCGAGGGGGAGGCCAGAAGGCCTAAAAAACCCCCCAGCTCTCCAGGCGGTGATCGGACCTCTGGATCGTTCTTTAACAATCTAACTCTACCACACTCGGCGCTCTACACGCCGCCACTAGCCCCCAAGGCTAGCTAGCCCTGACTATCCATAACCCCTCAGTTTTGGGGGGTTATGTGAAGTCGGTTAGACTTCGCTTCCCTTATCAACTTTCCTAGGAACTACCAAATGAATACCTCTATCGCCAATGCTCAGAATCCCGCCGTCATTTCCCAAGCCGACCTGGACGCGCTTCGCGCCACCCTGACGGTCGCCAAGGACGGTCGCTCTTTCCGTGTCCTCGACCAAGAGGGCAACATTCTCGCCACCAAGTCCAAGAAGGCCGGTGCCGAGCAGTTCGTTCAGAACTACCTGCCCGAGTTCACCACCATCGGCGACACCGCCGCCATCGCCCCCACCGAAACCCAACCGGAGACCATCGAAATGACCGAAACCACCGACCTGCCCGTCATCCACGCTACGCTCGACGTCACCGACATCGTCGGCGACACGGCCCAAGCCCCCAACCCGGCCCCCACGGAGGTCGAGGTCACCAAGGAGGAGGTCCAGCTGACCCCAGAAGAGCAGGCCGAATTCGACAAGCGTCAGGCCAAGTCGGAAAAGCTGCGCGCCGCCATGGCCGTGGTGCTCGAAAAGGTCAAGGCCGGTGACTACAAGCCGGAGGAGACCCACCCGAGCTTCAAGACCAAGCGTTCGCTCCTCGTCACGCTCGAAGGCCAGGACGAGCCCAGCCAACTGCCCGCCGTCCTCCACCACCGCGCCATTTCGAGCTTTTCGGACAAGTCGATGGTCGAGGGCGTGACCCTCAACGGCAAGCCGGTCAACGCGGCCCGTACACGCGGCACCTGGGGCGGCAAGAAGACAGCTTTCCTGTGGATCGAGTCGGACGCCATCGACTTCCCCCCGTCCATGGTCGGCTCCACGGCCAAGCCGGTGGTGACCTTCCACATGCTCCTCGACAACTATGACGACTTCGACAACCTGGAAGGCGCGTGTGTCGAGCTGGACCCGGCGATGGAGGAGGCACCTGCCCCTAAGGCCAAGGCCAAGGCGGACAAGCCGACCCCCACGGAAGACACGCCGACACCCGCAGAGCGCGAGCACGCCCAGGCTTAAGCCCTCCCCCTAGTCCCCACCCCCTACGGGGGGAGGGGGCTACAAGGAGGCCTCCGGCCCCCACCCCTAACCCAACCCTAAGGACAATCGTGGCTAAGACCCAATACACCCCCCATCCCACGGCCATCGCGGTGGCTAAGCGTGTCTCTCAACGCGAAGCGCGCCCCAGCGACCAGGCCCTGGAGCTTGTCGACAACCGCATCGCGGCCCTGGAGAAGCTCAAGACGGTCATCGTCACCAACGAGTACAACGCGATCGCCAACGCCATCTTCGCCGTGGACCGTAGCACGGCCCAACACCCCTCCCTGGACGCCGAGTACAGCCGTGTCGCCTTCCACGTCTACATGTCCGGGCTCAAGCGGTGGGAGGACCCCAAGATGATCGACTTCATCAACTCCCTGACCGCCATCCGGCCCGACGCGATGGACATGTCCGAGAACAAGGACTACTTCTCACGCGACTACAAGTTCACTTGGAAATTCCGTGGGGGTCTCTCCATCGAGGTCAACCTCAACGCCTACGAAGACAAGGAGACATCCGAGTGTCGCCGGGTCCAGATCGGCACCAAGACGGTCGAGCAGCCGGTGTATCGCTACGATTGCGTGGTGCCCGCCGGGGAGGTCAACGACAAGCTCCCTGCCCCCGTCCTGGCCCTGGACCTCTAGGTTCCAAAGCTCCCCCCAGACTAGCCCCCCGAGCCAAAACGGGGGGCTATAATCGACTCTCCCCTAACCAAAACCTAAGGCTTACCATGTCTATCTCCCACCTGGCCTCCTACGTTCGCCCCGCACCCGCGGCACCCGTCACCGACCCCTCCCGCGTGGTCCTCTCCCTAGAGCAGGCCACCTGGCTTCGCTCCAAGGCCCACCCGGGGGGCAGCGACTTCCTGCGGTCCCTGGACCAACAATGGGTCTCCAAGGGCTACCTGTCCCCCAAGCAAGTGGCGTGTATCACGCGCGGGATGGACGAGGACGAGGTCAAAGCTCACGCGCCTGCCCCCCTGGTCGTCCCCACGGCCCGCATCGAGGAGATTTTTGGCTACGCCAAGTCAAGGGGGATCAAGCAGCCCCAGATGAGGCTTGGTAGCTACCACCTCAAGACGGCCAGCGCCTTCTCGGCCAACGCAGGGGCCATCTACGTGACGCTCCAGGACACCTACCTGGGGAAGATCAAGGACGGCAAGTGGATCCCCACGATCCCCGGCTTCATCCACTCCCAACCCCTGGCCGAGCTTCTCAAGGACCCCACCCTGGCGGCTATCGCGTATGGCGAGCGTACAGGCAATTGCGCGATCTGCGGCCGTCTCCTCACCGCAGCCGAGTCCATCGAGCGTACCATCGGCCCGATCTGCGCCGCCAACTACGGGCTGCTATAATGGACGGCTTCATCCTCCTCTGCGTCCTGCTAATCCTGGGCGTGGGCTACCTGCTAGGCGGGTTTCGTGGGGCCGTGACGGCCTTCGTCTTGGCCATGGGAAGCGTCATTCTCGGCATAGTCTACCTGGCCAATGGCCCTTACTAGTGCTCGAAACACTCACCGCAATCTCCCTGACTAGCTTGGTCGTTATGATCGGGCTAGTCATTTTCCTCCCCCTACCGAAGGCAATATGCGATCAGCAATAAACACCCCCGAGTCACACCCCCTCTACCGTAACGAGGCCAAGGTCAAGGAGACCACCGAATGGCTCCTATCGGAGAACCACGAGGTTTTCCAACTTTGGATGTTGGATCCTGACGAGGGGGCCCACTCCCTCAAGGTCCTGGAAGCCCTACAACTACCCACCTCTCATCCCGCCCAAATCCTGTCGCTCGGCTGCGGCGTGGGCGGTATGGAGGCCCATTGGAAGAAAGCCCGGCCAGACTTCCAATTCGACCTTCTCAACCAATCGAAGGCCCAGCTGGACTTGTGCGTCTGTGAGGGGTTTCTGATCCACTCTAAGGCCGAGGACTATGAGCCCATGTCGGCCCCGGACGTTACACTCATATCCTACGCGCTCGGTCATATGGACCTGCCGAAAGTGCTAGACAGGGCCTTAGAGTACACCTCTGGTCCGGTCGTGGTACTAGATGTGTTCGACACTGACGGTCAATTCTGCGAAATAATGAACTACAACGCCCCTAGCACCGCCCAACTGGCCGGTCGAGGATTCCATAGGGTCAAGACCCCCCCTTGGTCGGTACACCCTTTCATCAAATTGGAGCCCGGCATAGCCGAGATAGTTCAACGCAACTCAATCCCTTACCTCTGGATCAGCGAATGAAAATCACCTTCCTCAACCAACGCGAAGCCGCCAAGGCCCATCTGGCCCTCCTCCAAGATGAGATCACCATCGACATGGGGACCCCCTATTGCGTAATCCGGGGTCACGCCCACGATGGGAAAGTCAGCCTCCTGATTCTCCCCCAGGCTCCAGTCCCTATCGCCAGGCCCCCGGCCCCCTAAACGTCGCCAGGAACAAGACAGAAAAGGCCCCCGGATCGCTCCGGGGGCCTTTTCCATAGGGTACCCCACAAAATCGTTTCGACGCCTAGAATTTGGGCGGTATGATAAGGTCCGTAGCCAGCCTATCGGCCTCGTCCCTCACGGCTATCTTGTCAGAACGAATGGCTTCAAACTTGACCGGATCAATGATGTATACGGACGCTTGCTCCTTGTTCCTCCCAAATCGTTCACTACCGGTGCCGTGCCAATCTCCGTGCTCTAGCATTCTAGCGAATCGCGTGTTAGAGAAATTGGACATATCGTGTCCCTCCTCCTCGAACAACGTCTTTAAGGTACGCGCCCAAGCGCATACGTAGCCTGCTGGATCATCGCTCAGCCGCTGCTTTAGCATTCGGGCCGTACCCTCTATGGTACCGCTAGAGCTAGCCAATATGGCCTCCTGCCTAGCCCGGTCAAGAGGATCGGGCTTCCAGGTAGAGTAATTGACCTCATCGCCTTCCCACAACCATTGGGCGAAGTCGGCCATAATCTCAGGATCGTCCACCATAGGATGAAGCTTCTCCCATTGCTCCGGCGTAACCTCCACCCTATTGTTTAGCTCCACATAGATGAGCCGCCTATCCTCCAACCCATCGGTGGGGATCGTATCCAAGAAGTTGGTGGTGAATATAGCCCCCGCGTTGTTCTCAATCCGGTAGGCGTCCTGGCCTTTCTTTTCTATCACAACATACTCGTCTCCAGCCAATCCCTTGATCGCATTGAGAGCCGCCTGTCGCTGGAGAGACCCCACTACATTAAGCTCGTTGAAGATCAGCAGCCTCTTGGCCCCCAAGAGTGAGTTAAAGTTGCTACTCAACTCCTTGTCTCGGGAGACGGATGTATTAGCGGCCCCGATTAGCCGGTCAGCTATCTTAGTGGACCAACCCTTACCATGGCCCCGCTTACCGTACAGGACCAAGAACGTACACGGCTTGTTAGGATTGAACTTGAGGAACCTGAAGTAAGTGCGGAACCTGTAGGCCCCATCGTCCCCTAGCATATTGTGTATTTGAGCGATCATAGGGTCGGCCAACCCGTTACGCTCCCCATTGGGTTCGGCCCCGCTCTTAACGTAGAGGTTGTAATACTCCCCGTCAGCCTTCTCTACAAACTCCTCGCCCAAGTAACGGTAGCAGGGGGCCCTGACCGACCTGCGGGCCTCAGCGTCCTCTTGCCAGAGCTTAAAAGCAAATGTGGTCACAGATGCTTTGCCTCGTAGCTCCTTGCGATTAATCGTCGCGTACCGCTCTTTGGCATGAGTAGTATCCATCACATCCTTGAACTCCCGGTCGATCACGGCGCTAGTGGACGTACAGTACACTATCTTGTCCTTGATCGCGTCGATTAAGGGGTCATCTAGGCTCCCCACGAACGGGGTAGCCGCGTTGATAACGTCTACAAGCAGGTTCGGATCGGCCTTGACGCGCAGGAAGTCATCGGGGCCCCAGTCGGGGTCATCGTATTCTAGCTTGGAGGGCCGGGGGAGCTCAGCAAGATACACCTCTTTGCACCCTAGCACGTTGCGCAGCTTAAAGGCCAGGGAGTGCCTGGCCTGGTTAACTTTAGGGTTGTGGGTATTAGAGTCGAACAGGATGACGTTCTTGAACCGGGTAAAGTCCACGCCCGTATCCGCGTAAGTCAACTCCACTCCCATCTTGCTACTCGTCCAGCCCCACACGCCGTTGAGGCCGACGCAGGGATTATCGGGGAGCCACTTATGTACTACTTTCGCCTTAATCATCGACTCTAGGTGAAGTACCACGGTACCGTCAGGGAGTGAGGACCAATTCTGACCGCCCCCGATAGGTTCAAAGTGTAGGACCGGGGGGCGGCCACTGGGGCTAATCGCCTTGGGCGGAGCATCCTTCCCCTTCCACATCTTAACGGGGCCCAGGAACCGCACTAATTCATAGGGGTCCTTGTTATGGTAGTAGGGGGTGCCGTCAGGCTTGAGATACCTGAGGAATACGAAGGGCCGACCTGCGGCGACATTGTGAGCGTAGCCCCGTTCTCGTAACACCGCCGGGTCCCGCATAGGGATAAGGCCCAGGGGGAAGTCGGTGGGTTCTAAGGTGCGTTTGTTAAGGTAGTCGTCAAGTAGTTGTACATCTTCGGTTTGCGATATCAACCCTCGGGAGAAGGGTGACGTTGGGGTGACCATAAACTTCCTCGCTTTGTCTAAGGCCGGGGTATAATTACCCCGGAGTAATGGATTCCTCAATCCCGTCCTCTCAACTTAGCAGTTGCCTCTGAAAAGTTGATCTTAATAACCACCCCTTCGGGGGTGGTTCTTTTTGGGGGCGGGGACTCCTAGTATAGCCCCCCGGCCTAGAATCCGCTACTATTCTGGTTGTGTCATGGCCCCTTTACCTCCCGTTTGTTTCCAGGTTATACTCTACGTTTCAAGGAGTTGACTATGGACCTACAATACGAGGGGAGAGTGATCCCCATCCACTTCTACGCTATGCCGCGGGTAGGGAAGCCACTGACTATTCAAGTCAACGGTGAGACCTGCGAGGCCAAGACTACGAAGTGGCAAGAGTTCCGAAACACGTACTGGCTCTACAAGAACGTAGCCATGTATGTACGGGAGCACCTGCCCGAGGGGGCCGAATGCCGCATCCAGGACCTGCCCGATGGCTTTGGTGCGGCCGAGAAGCCCGCTCATCGCAAGAGCTACTACAAGCCGAAACCAAAAGAGGTTCAGCCCGCCTAATATAGCCAAAAAGTAGGCTATAATCGAGCTAGGCCCCCTCGGGAGCCTGTACCGGCGGTCACACCGTCCGTGGAACCCCCCGCTGCGTCCTCCCCGTAGCGGGGGGCCCACGTTAAACCCCTTCCTCACTTCATTACTAGGACACTATGGACACGAAAGCAATTCTCAAGGCCCTCTTCGACAAGCGTACCGAGCGCCTCAAGCTCACCGCTAGGGCCGCCATCCTCGAACAAGAGGAAAAGAACCTCACCGCAGAACTAGCCGCCGCCAACGTCAAGGCAGGCGTGTACGGCAAGTATGCCCTGTTCGCCAAGTCCAAAGACGTGCCGAAGTGCGACGATTGGTCCGCCTTCCACCGCTACGTCATCGCCCAGAACGCTCCTGAGCTGCTCCACAAGCGCCTGACCGAGTCGGCCATCATGGAGCGTATCGACGCCGGAGAGATCATCCCCGGTATCTCCACCGACACCAAGACCGCTTACACTGTGAAGGAAGTGTGATGAACAAACCCGTCAACCCCGGCCTGGATAAGGTCACGCCCCTGCCCCCCACCAAAGGAGTCACTATGCCGAAGCCCCCCATCGAAGATGTCGCCCCGAAAGGGGAGACACCCCCGCCCGCCGAGAAGAAGCCAGGCACCGAGATAGCCAACTGGAAGGACCGGATGGCTGTCCTAACGAAGCAGACCAAGCTAGCCGAGAAGCCAGCCGGTGGCTTCATCAGCTTCAAGGGGGGCCGAATGACCCTCGCAGACGAGATCATCCCGGGCGACAAGCTCCGGTGTATCATCATCGACTACCGCAAGGACTATGAGTTCTACGACAAGCCGTATAACCCCAACGTCCCCGCGATCCCGTCCTGCTATGCGATCGTTCGCCCCCACGAGGACCTGACGCCCTGGTCTCGGGACGCCCTGACCGGCGACTGGACGACCGAGGCCACCGACCCCCAAGTGGCTCCCGGCGTGATGTGCGAGGATTGCCCGATGTTCCAGTGGGGCAGCGACCTCAAAGGTGGTAAGGGCAAGGCCTGTAAGACCTCCCGACGCCTCCATGTCTTCGCCGCCGACGACTGCACCAACCCCGCCGACGTGGCCCGAGCCTCGTACATGACGATGATCCCGCCCGCGACGAGCATCGACAACTTCCAAAAGGTCGCCAACCAGATCGTCAACGTCCTCGACACTCCCATCTTCGGGGCCGTGGTCGAGATCAGCGTTGCGCCCCACGACCGCTTCCTGTTCATGGTCCACTTCAAGATCATCGAGCAAATCAAGGACGAGGGGCTGATGATGGCCCTCCTGACCCGCCACGAGTCGATCAGCGCGAAGCCGGTCAACATGCCGAAGCCTGACGCCGAGGATGCCGAGAAGGCGGCCAGGGGAGCAGCGACCCCCAGCAAGAAGTTCTAAGTTTGCCACACGCCCGAGTTATTCATCTCAAGTGGCTTGGCCTAGGCATGCGACTAACTGCCTACCCCCTTAATCCAAACTAGCCAAAAAGCCCTAGTTCCAGAGTTATAATCTAGTACGGGGGCCGTCCCCGTAAACCCAACCTTAGGAATGTATATGATCGAGAATGCCGAGAGCAAGGTCAGCCGTCAGTTTCTGACGATGATCGAGAACCACAACCTGGTAAACCTGATGCTCGCTGAGTACACCTCCAGCGGCCTGGCCGACACCGAGTTCGCGGACTACGCAATGACGAAGATCACCCTGCGACCGGGGACCGTCATCAAGGACCACACAATCAAGGCTCGCCGCGATCAATTCAAGATCGCAGCCAATAAGCCCAAGTCCACCTCCCCCCAATACGGGGCCGACTCAGCTATGCTTCTCGCCCACGAGCAGCGGATCGCGGAGTTGGAGCACCGGATCAACGTCCTGGAGGGATGGATCAACACGACATTCCCGGCCAAGGGCCCCAGGAAGGCCATCTGATGAACGAGCCCGATGTCTTCATCGTTGAATGGGGAACCATTCTCCGTGACTTACAGAGGGCTCGTCCTGATGTCCCTAAGTCACTGGTCGAGTCACCTGTAAAGGTCGCCTACGGGGAGGGATACGCAATGTCGAATCCCCGTTCGGTGGCTATCGTCGCTGCGCAGAAGTTCGCAGCCGACTTCGACTTACCCAAGGGTAAGAATTCAACGGTACTTCCCAGCCTCGTAAAGGACAGGTTTTGGGACTATATCGCAACGGCGCTAGCAGACGCGGTCATCATTTGGGACCGCGAAATTAACGACAACGTGTTCGACTGGGCACAAGGTAACAACGAGGAATGATATGAACGGTATTCACGTAATTGATCTGAGCAAAACGAGCGACATCGGCAAGGCCATCGACGAGGCACTCAACCTCCTTCTGGGCGGTACGGACGAGAATATGCGGACCGTCCCCCTCCGCGACAAGACGCAGGAGGAAATGCGCGCTATCCTCTTCAAGCAAGGCGACGAGCTGAACGAGAAGTGCGAGTTCCTCAAGCGAATCCTCAATCTGACGGCCGACCTGATCGACCTGATCAACGAGGACCACATCAAGGAGGACGGTCTGGTGTTCTTGGAGAACCGAGCGAAGCAAGCGGCGGTCACCAAGAAGATGATCGATGTGATGGCGAAGCAGCGCGAGTTCGCCCAACCCGCCGAGAAGGCGAATGGCGCAGCCGGTCGTTGACTTTGAGACCAAGCCGATCATTTTCGGCTCTGGTCTCGCCCCCGCCCCGGTAGGTGTATCAATATACCTACCGGGGCAGGGGAACACCTACTATAGCTGGGGCCACCCCGGCTATAACCCCCACACTTATGAACAGGGCCGCAAGGCCCTGTCTGCCGTCTGGGATCACAAGCCGTTATTCCATAACTGCAAGTTCGACATCGGTGTCTCGGTAGAGCATATGGACCTACCCTGGCCGGATCGCTACGACGACACGATGTTCATGCTCTACCTGATGCATCCCCTAGCGGATAAGTTGTCTCTTAAGCCCTCAGCGGAACGGCTGCTGGGCCTCCCCCCAGACGAACAGCAGGCGGTCTATAAGTGGCTCAAATCCCACTTCAAAGGACCGTTCGTCAATGGGGACAAGGAGGTGACTGAGTCCAACTTCGGGGCCTACATTGGTTACGCCCCCTACGAGATAGTTGCCCCCTACGCGGAGGGGGACACATTCCGTACCCACGGACTCTCTGAGCTCCTGCGGCCCCAGTTGGAGGTATCGGGGCAGATGCCCGCCTACGAGCGGGAGCTCAAGATAGCCAAGATAGCCTACCACATGGAGTTCGTGGGGGTACGGGTGAACCGGGGGGCCCTGGAGGAGGACTTCGACAAGTACCAGAAGATACAGACGGCCCAGGAGGATGTGATACGGGGCTACCTGGGGGACATAGATGTCTCTAAGCCTCGACAAATCGCCGCCGCCCTGGAGGCTAGCCCCTACGCCAAACCCCTCAGGAAAACCCCTACGGGGCTGCTATCCACAGCCAAGGACTCCCTTGAGGAGGCGGTGACCGAGCCGGGGCTGCTTAAGGCCCTGAGGTACCGGGGGACCCTCCATACCCTGACTTCAAACTTCTACAAGAACTGGATCAACTTTAGCGGAAGGGACGGTAATGTTCACCCCTCGTGGAACCAAGTACGCTCGGATAAGGGCGGCGCGCGCACCGGCAGGTTTAGCTGTAGTGAACCCAATTTCCAGAACGTGCCGACGGAATTTGACGATAGCGTACTTGAGGGGCTCGACATACCGTTTATGCGGCAGTACATCCTCCCCGATGAAGGGGAGATCATTGTGCCTGCTGACTACAACGGGCAGGAAATGCGTATCATGGCTCACTATGCCGAGGGGCGGGCCATGGAGATTTACCAGACCGACCCCACCGCAGACTTTCACGCCGTCGCTTCAGCTCTCATCCTTCAGTACACGGGTCTATCGGTCCCCCGGAAGATGTGTAAGATTGTGGGCTTCAGCCTACTCTATGGATCCGGGGTCACTAAGCTAGCTCAACAACTGGGAGTCGATTATAACACGGCAGCTCAAATCAAGAAAGCCTACTTCAAGGCAATCCCCGGCCTCCAAGCCTTCGTTGATCAGTTCGATACCCGCACTCAGGTCAAGACCTGGGGCGGTCGTGTGCTCCCGGTGGAAGAGCCGAAGCTGTTCAAGGGGTCCTGGTGGACGTTTAACTACAAGCTATGTAACTATCTCATTCAAGGTAGCGCGGCGGATCAAACCAAGGAGGCCATCGTGCGGTACGACCAATACAAGCACCACGGGAACATCCTAATGACCGTCCACGACGAGTTGGTGATAACAGTTCCCCGCGAGCACCTCAAGACGGAGGTCACGATCCTCCGCGCCGCGATGGAAGATCAGCCGGGTTGGGATGTACCGTTCCGGTCAGAGGTGAAGTACGGAGAAGATTGGCACAACCTGGAGAAGTATCTTGAATCGACCCACTAGACATTCCTATTCATCCATATCGACCTACAAGGAGTGCCCCCGGGAGTATTACTACAGCTACGTTCTCAAGCTGCCGTCGCCCCCGAGTGCCCCCATGATGCGGGGGACCCGCCTTCACAAGCTCTGCGAGGACTATATGGCCGACCCCTCCGGGATCAGCCCGGTCCCCTACGATGTGAAGAAGATAGGGTTGAAGCTCCACCACTTCCGTACCCTGGGGGCGACCCCCGAGGTAGTGTGGTTGGTGGACGAGAATTGGGAGCCGACTAAAGACCAGGCTAAGGCCCGGGTCAAGGCTATCGTTGACGTTCACTACTACCGGGACAATGTCCTATATTGCTATGACTACAAATCTGGACGACAATATCCCTCTCATTACGATCAACTTAATCTGTACGGTGTCCTCGGACTTATCCAATACCCAGACGCAAGAAGGGTTGAGACAGGCGCTATCTACATTGATAGCGGTATTACCGGCGCGACCGATTCCATGCTACGCGAAATGCTGGAGCACAGTCGTAAGCGGTGGGACGGGGACATTATCCGAATGGAACGCGATACAAGACTTGATCCAACTCCTGGAGACCACTGCAAACGCTGTACTTACTCAAAGTACAACGGGGGACCTTGCGAAGCCGCTGCTTCCAAATAGCCCCCCGGCCTAACCAAAAAGAGGTATAATCTACTTTGGAAAGCCAGATTCAGGCGAGGGTGATAGAGTTCGCCCGACGCAGGGGGATAATAGCCCGCAAACTGAGTTTCGGAGAGGGTTGGCCCGACTACATGTTCTTGTGGAAGGGCCGGATTCTCTTCATCGAGTTCAAGCGTCCCGGTGAGAGACCTAAGCCCCTACAGGTTTACGTTATCGAGCTGATCAGGAAGCAAGGATTCGAGGTGATCCTGGTCGACAACATAATTGACGGTCGAAAGGCCATTAGGAAATTCGTAGATGAACCCGATAGTAGTTGATAACTGGAGAGACTTCTCCCAAGTCATGATAGAGACCAAGGACCTGGACCCGACCTATCCTGTCCTTCGCGCCCTGTTCGACCTCCACGACTCCGAGTGGAACGGTCGATTCATCCTCCACTATATGTGGTTCTATAACCTCCGCGATGCCTACAACGTCGCGGGTAGTACCACCGAGAGGACATTCTGGGATAAGTGCCGCATCGACGGGGCCGCAGACCTGGTTAAGCGCCGGGGGGCCCGCCGGCACTTCCGGGGGCTAGTGGCCTCCAAGGCTATCGAGCATATGGCGGGTAAGGGCCTGACCCCAGCGCAGATCGTAGCCGATATGCACAAGGAGCACTACCCCACGATGTTCAAGCATATCCAGAACAAGTACCAGGGATGTTCCCTGGGCCCCTACTATACTTGGAAGCTGATGGATTGGTACGACATCTGCCTCGATTGGCCGGTAACGATGTCCGTAGAGGACGCGGTCAAGTACATGCCTGACGTGCCGAAGGAAGCAGCCGCCGAGTTCTTTCCCCACCACGACCTAAAGACCACGGTCAAGACGGTCCTCGACCACGTGTCTCAATTCGATCACCCGGTCAAGGTCGGGGAGAAGTGCGGCCTGGGCGAGGTCGAGACGGTCATCTGTACCCTCAAGGGCTACCTCAAGACCAAGGCCCACTGGATCGGGGAGGACATAGCCGACGCTTGGAATCTCCTGGGGGACCTGCCCCAGAACATCACTGAACACATTCCGGCCCGTATACCTCAGGGCCTCTACATTCGCGGGGAGTATCGCCATGTCGCGTGATTGGATGCCGAAGGACTACCAGGAAAAGGCTATTGGGTTCGCCCTAGCGCGGGCGGGTTGCGGGCTTATGCTCGACCCCGGCCTGGGAAAGACCTCAATCACTCTCGCCTGTATCTCGATCCTCATTGCGGAGAAAGAGATCAAGAAGACACTTGTGGTCGCCCCCCTCCGGGTCTGCCACACCGTCTGGCCCAACGAGGCTAAGAAGTGGTCCGACTTCAACCACCTAAAGGTCGCCAATCTCTGTAACCAGCCCGAGGCCGAGCGCAAGCGGCTGATCGCCGCCCCCAACGATGTCTACCTTATCAACCCGGAAAGCCTGGTTAAGGTCCTCCCGCTCCTCACCAGGGACTTTGACCTGCTGGTATTGGACGAGAGTACGAAGTTCAAGGACACTACGACTCAGCGCTTTAAGGCGCTCAAGAAGGTCCTGTTCAGCTTTAAGCGCCGTATGATCCTTACGGGGACCCCTGTCCCCAACGGGGTCGCTGACCTGTTCGGTCAGATGTTCGTCGTTGACTTCGGGGAGTCCCTGGGTAAGTACATTACCCACTTCCGTAACGAGTTCATGCATCAGGCCCCGGGGAACCTGTACGAGTACCACTTGAACCGGGGGGCAGAGGAGATCATCTATAAGCGGGTCCACGACAAGCTCCTGCGTATGGACGCCCGCGATCACCTCGATATGCCCGAGCTAGTCAACAACTTCATCGGGGTCGAGCTACCGGCTCACCTACGGAAGTCGTACAAGGAGTTGGAGGACAACTTCGTCACCAAGATGAACGACGAGTCCATCGCTACCTTCAACGCGGCGGCGGTAGGGGTGAAGCTCCGCCAGATGGCTAACGGCTTTATCTACACCGACATCGAGACAGACCGCCGGACCATCGACCTCCACGACGAGAAGATTGACGCCCTGGAGGAGTTGATCGAGGAAATGCAGGGCCGACCCCTCCTGGTCGCCTACGAGTTCCAAGCCGACGCCGACCGGATACTCAAGCGGCTCCCCTCGGCCATCGACCTGGGTAAGACCAAGAGCCCCCAAGCGGTGATCGACAAGTTCAACGCGGGCCATATCCCCGTCCTCCTGGCCCACCCGGCTAGCGCGGGGCATGGCTTGAACCTCCAGGAGGCTTGCTCTACCGTCTGCTGGTTCGGCATCACGTGGAACCTAGAGCACTACCAGCAACTTATCGCCCGCGTCTGGCGTCAAGGTCAGATCGCGCCCATTGTAATGGTCCACCACATTGGTACTAAGGACACCAAGGACGAGGATGTAATGAAGGCCCTAGAGGCCAAAGACCGGACACAAACCCGATTTAACGACGCACTTAAAGCCAGGAGGGCTTAAATGACTATTCTTAAGATACACGGCTGCTCGGGGGCGGGTAAAACCACCTTCGCCCGATCCCTGATCGAAGCCGCCGCCACCATTGATCATCTACACGAGATCAACAACCGACGCAAGATCGTGGGCTACCGCCTCGACTTGCTAGAGCTAGACGTGCCCGTGTTCCTGCTGGGGAGCTACGAGAGCAACTGTGGGGGAGTCGATACGGTCGGCACCGCCCAGGAGGTCATGGAGATGATTGACCGCTATGCGAAGGACGGCCACATAGTACACGAGGGCCTACTCCAGAGCACCTACTACGGGGCGATGGGGGAGCACTCCAAGAAGTATGGGGACGGCTACGTGTATGCCTTCCTGGATACCCCGATCAACGTCTGCCTGGACCGGGTAGTGACCCGGAGGGCGACCAACGAGAGCAAGAACAAGTTCAATCCTGAGCTAACGAGGAACAAGTGGAATACGATCAAGCGACTACAGGACAAGCTATCCAAGGAGGGCCAGCACAAGGTAGCCGTCCTCAACTACGAGAAGCTGCCCTTAGCCCAGCTCCTACAGCTTTTGGAATCCCGATGACTATCGGCTCCACCCCTATGTCCGGCGCAGGATACAACCGTATCCGGGCCGCCCAGCTGGAGCTGGAGAAAGTGATGGAGGAGGAGTTGGTTAAGTCTGGCTGGTCGAAAGGCTGGCGCAAGAAGAACAATCTCACCTTCTGGATCAAGCCCTTCCCCAAGGAAGGAATTGTAACCGCGACTTCCCTGGAAGACGCACTCAAATGGGAATATGAACTATGAGCAACGCTGAACTGATGGTCGCCCTCCTCATCGTGGTAGGTATCCCCTGCGCCACGATCGTCACCGTCGCCTACTTGTTCGTCAAGGGGATGAAGAAAGACCTGGATAGCAAGCCATGACTAGCATAGAGGAGTTCACGGGCATACTGTTTACGGTATGGCTGATCCCGTTCATCCTCATGCTAATCATCTTCTGGTGGCTATGGAGAAACAAATGATGCCCTACGAAGATGTACTGTATCACTGGATACAGGAGCGGGAGCGGGTGCGGATTAGGCGGGAGGAGGAGCGCCGCCCCCCGCCGTGGACTACGGACCAGATCATCCGAACTACCCGCTTCTGTAACATCCGCCGGGAGGACGACAAGGTCACCCGGTGGATCAAGGAGAACTGGCGGGACCCCTACCGCCACCACGAGAACCTGGCCTTCTCTATGTGCGTCGCCCGTACCGTTAACTGGCCGGATACCCTGGAGAAACTGGGCTTCCCCGGGGTATGGGACCGGGACCGATTCATATACGTGATGGACTCCCTAAACCTAGCCGGAACCAAGGCCTGGACGGGGGCCTACATGGTTACCGGGGGATTCTCCAAGGGCGGGGAGACCAAGCAGACGATCATCGCCCGGGTCCTGGACGAGGCCCAGCCTATGTGTAGAACGATCAAGAAGAGCATGCCCCTAGGGCAGGCCTACGAGATCATTCGGACGGCCCGGGGGCTGGGGACATTCCTAGCGGCCCAGGTCATAGCCGACCTCAAGTACACGCCCCTGCTCGAATACGCCAACGACTGGTGGACATTCTGCGCCCCCGGCCCCGGCTCGTCACGGGGGCTCAACTACCTACACGAGCGGCTCCCCACCGCTTCGATCAACGCTACCCAATTCTCCAAGGAGGTGAACGAACTACGACCCAAGATAGCGTATAACACCGGCTACGACCTGACCGCCCACGACACCCAAAACTGCCTGTGCGAGTTCAGCAAGTACGTTCGGATCAAGTATTTCAAAGGCAGGGCTAAGGCCCAATTTAAGGAACCATCATGATGCATTTAGTTAACCGGAACATTAACCAGATGTTCCCCGAGGCGATGTGGCGGCTACAAATGGAGGGGGCCGAGTCGCCCTCCAGGAATGGGAGAGTGATGAGACTCCCCTTCCCTGCCCTGTTGGAATACACCAACCCTGCCGAGCGGGTCTTGTTCTCGGAGGACCGGGATGCCAACCCGTTCTTCCACCTGTTCGAGTCGATCTGGATGCTCTCGGGGAGCAACGAGGTACACCTGCCGGCTAAGTACGCGGCGCAGATACGCGAGTACAGCGACGACGGGGTGACCCTTCACGCGGCCTACGGCCACCGCTGGCGCCTCCACTTCGGGGTGGACCAGATCGAGGCGGTGATCTCGATGCTCAGGCGGGACCCCTCCTCCCGCCGCGCAATGATCGCTATGTGGGACCCCCATAGTGACCTGAACCGGGAGGGCAAGGACCTGCCCTGTAATACCCACATATACTTCGACATCAACGCCCCGTTCCTCAATATGACGGTGTGTAACCGAAGCAACGACCTGGTATGGGGGGCCTGCGGGGCGAACGCCGTCCACCTCTCTATCCTCCACGAGTACATCGCTCGGGCCACCGGGTTTCTACAGGGGACCTACTACCAGTTCACGAACAATCTCCATGTGTACGAGAAGCACTGGCCGCTATTCGACCTGGGGGTGATCTCCGATCCTGACTCGGACCCGTACTCCCAGCACAAGGTCCTCCCGGTCCCCTTGTTCAACGATCCCACCGAGCGCCAGGACTTCGATGCGGACTGCCGCTACTGGACGGACCCCAAGTACGACCTCCGCACGGCATTCTTCGCCGGTGTGGTAGCCCCCCTCTCGCAGGCCTGGGAAGCCCATAAGAAGGGGGATCAGATGTGGGCTCAACAGTATGTCCAGAACTGTATCGCTACCGACTGGCGGCGTGCGGCGAAGGAATGGTTAGAGCGCCGGTATAAACCCAAGGAAGCCGTCTAGGAGGCGCGATCCGAATTTTGTGGGGTACCCTACGGGGGCCCCTCTAATCGGCCCGCCCGCCTCTATTTCACGTTGTTCCCGGGGGTCTATAGTCGGCCCCCTCCCCCCGTAAAATCGTATATACTCTGAATTATGAACTTCAAAACGCTCTACAACGCCGGGGCCGTGCGCCGGTACCATACGCAGAACCTACTCAAGGATCAGGACCTAGCCGCCCATTCGTGGGGGGTAGCCCTAATCATCCGCGAGATCATGCCGGGGAACCTCCACCTGGTAGAGGCCGCGCTGACTCACGACCTGGCCGAGTCCGTAACGGGGGACATCCCCTATACCGGCAAGAAGAAATACCCCAAGCTAAAGCAAACCAGCCTAGAGGCCGAGCGGGAGTTTGCTATGGTTAACGGGACCCCCCTCCAGCTCACTCCTGTCGAGCAGAAGTGCCTGGCTTGGGCGGATATGTTCGAGTGTTACCTGTACTCGATGAGAGAAGTCGATATGGGTAACAATCTGATGCGGTACGTGGTCGAAACCGCGAGGGAGGCCCTGGTTGTTATGGGCCCCCCGACCAAAGAGGCTGATAAACTGTTTAGGAGCTACAATGGCTGAACAAGGCGCGCACTACAAGAC
>Ga0193738_1000356_pt1 | contig 26485 bp, 25 predicted proteins | sample L2a1metaG_FD_144927 | JGI IMG/M metagenome (GOLD analysis project Ga0193738, IMG submission 144927) | Soil microbial communities from a riparian zone of the East river system, Colorado, United States - L2a1 | ecosystem: Environmental > Terrestrial > Soil > Riparian zone | place: USA: East River... | reverse complement strand
AACGAAGTGTTTGCAGGATATCTATCTTACATGACATAGGTACATTATACCGTGCCAGCGGCTAGGGTGCAATAGGTGGTTGGCTAGGAATGGAGGGCTAGCTGCCAGGTGTTTATGGATATTTAGTTTTGACCATAACTATTGTGTAGTTCGCTGTGGATAACCCTGTGGATATCTAAAAGCCCTGGTCAGGGGCCTAAGTTAGCAGCTAAGTTACCAGCTAACGTACCTGCTACTGCCCAAATTAGCTAGCTAACTTAGCCGGTACTAGAGAAACCCCTGGTCAGAGAGGGCAAATGAGCGGCTAACTTATGCGCTAATGGTGCCAAGCCTCTGGTAATTGTCTTCGACGAATTAACCAGAGAGGCTGCCGATCAATCCCGAACGAAATCTGGGGGTAAACCTGTGGATAACGCTGTGACCAGGGGCGATGCCTGTGGATAAGTGCATTAGGGCAAAATAGTAGTGCTATTTTCAGAAGAGGTGAGATAGTTAGGTGATCTAGGGATGTAAAGGCAAGAATGCTGGCAATTTTAATTACAAATAAAATAATTGACTTTCTGGCTGAGTTCATCCAGATTGCGACGCTGCACCTTGTGCAAACCTTAGTTATGATACGAGTTAATTGGTGTAATAGGAATGAACGGCCCTGTAGGTAAGTAAGAGTGGCCGCCGAAAAAACTAATTGGAAATTAATAAGGAGAGGTACTAATTGGGAAATGATTCGTGAGTTAATAAATTGCGACCCACTTCTTCTTCTTTCAACTCTTCGTCTGAGCGAAGCGAAGTCCTATCTCCAGCCGAGCGTAGCGAGGCAATCAGTTCTTCGTATGCTTCCTCAGTGCGGGCGACACATTCGCCCTGCCTCATTACGTCCGAGCGTAGCGAGGCCCTATTCTTAAGCGAAGCGATCTTCGGCATCCGAACGTAGTGAGGAGCCGGCTCTTTCAATTCTTCGTGGCGAAGCCCTGCCTCTTCTCTTGGGAAATTTTTAGGGGGCAAATTGCGACCCTACGGGTCCGCTCGATTGCGACTGCCCCTACCCTTTCGGGTAGGGGCTAGTCTTTCGCCGGTTAGAACCGCTGCTGATCGAGTGGGATCGAGTTGTAGTGCTCGACCATCCGCTCGTGGTAGCCGATTTGGCTTTCCCACTTCGCTACCCACTCGAAAGGCACGCTGTACTGGTGCGTTTCGATCTTGCGTTGCAACCTTTCGATTGCACGCCAGTGCTTGCCTGTCTCTCGATAGACAAGATTGTTGACTGAGCAGATCTGCTGATCGTTCATCGGACGTAACTTTCCCTTTCGTAATCGGCTTCAACCAAGTCGCCGGTCCGTTTCCATTCATCGGCGGCCAGAACGGCTGCAAAGCTGGCGCTGGTTCGCATCGTATAGAGTTCGTACATATCCACGGGGCAATCCGGCATGTCAAAGAAAGCGACTCCCCAATGACGAGAGAATCTTTCGTTGACCCGATTCAGCCAAGCGACGTATCGGGAGCGGTTCACTTGACACCTGCCAATGTGAAACACCGGCAACGATCGGCGTCATGATTGAACTTGACGTGAATCGCTAGGCGATCAGCCGGAAGTTCGGCCACCCGAATCTCGTTTAGAATCTCCCGATTCTCTCGATCAAGTTCACGCTGGCGTGCGTAGTAGTCGGTTTGTGTATACATGGCTTTCGTTCTGCTTTCTTGTGTGGGTTGTTTCTGCGATCAAGAAAGGGGAGCACCTTTCGGTGCTCCCCTTTCCTACCTAGAGGCTAGAAGGCCTCGAAAGCTTCAGCCAGCTTCTCGGCCTCAGTCTTTGGCGCCGCCGCCTTTCGACCTGGGGTAGCGGAGCCATCCGCTCGAAAGGCTCGCACGGGCTGAACACCGGTGCCATCTGTGGCGATGACGATTGTGCCAGCCTTGCGCATAGCGCCCAGCTTGGCATCAAACTTTGTCTTACGGTCTGACCACTGCTTATTGATCGACCGCATAGCCTGCGAGAGCTTCAGAACGTTGTCAGCGTCCATCACCTCGATTGCCTGCGAGAGCAGCAGGAAAGCGGTCAAGATATTGACCTTTACCGCTTTGTAGTCCACCGGATCAGCCTTGACGGCCTGAACGGGTGCGCTCTTTGTGGTTGCCATTGTGTACCCCTTTCAAGGGTGTTGTGGGTTGCTTGCTTGCGCTATTGAGCCGCCGACGAAACGTCCGGGTTAGGGACGACCGACACTCACTTAGCGTCAAGAATCTTCAGTTGGAAAGGTGCTGCCCGTGGGGCCGTGGCCCCGGGACCGGTGCGCTTTGTGCGTTGCGCTTCGCTTACGCAGCTAAGCCTAGTCCGTGATAACACCGTTATCCAAGAGTTTGGCAAACTATCGCCTAGTATGACGAATGTCACACATTACCTACGGTACTAAGTTAAGCGGGGTACTATGCCATGGATTAGGTATGCCCCCCTAGTATGCGATCGCATAGGTAAACCTCGCACCTATGCTCGAGAATTTCATATGCCTCCAGACAGCATAGGCCCCACCGATACCTAGGTAATCGAAAGCCTATGCTCGAGCCGATCCCGGTATTTAGCGACAAAGGGAACTTGTTTTCTTTAGCATCCACTAGATTTTCCCAAAATCAAAGTGAGCACATGATTCTTTTTCGGGAAATTTTCGGACTTGACGTAACTGAGCGCTCGTGGTATTTATGTGCGTGAACCGCACTAATGGAGCCGATATGGACCCCGATGCAGCGAAGCTAATCAAGAAGTCGAGAGAAGTGTCTGCTCTTTTCGATACCTTTAAGAAGCTCGAAAAGAAAACTGACAAACCACAACCTCCTACAAAGATTGAAGACAACGCTTCCGAAATTCCCACGCTCTCTGAACCAGAACCAGACCCCCCACCAAAGTTGCCTACTCTTTCTTTCGCTTCCAAAGACCTACCAGCAGAACCCAAGTCCAACCCTTTCGAGAAGCCAACCAAGTCAACCTTCTGGCCACAGAAAGTAGAACCAGATAGAGTTAAGGTAATCGGCTACATCGAGCAGTTCTATGAAACCTACGGTTCACTTCCTAGCCTGCCAGATTTCGAGCGAACCTTCTCTGCCAACGAACTACCTGACTGTGCAGAAGATTGGCAAGAGTTCCTCCTAGACCTACAAGCTCCCCTAGCGGCCAGAGGAATCAGACCATATGAAACACCTCTCCATCTTCTAGAACCCCAATTCGTTCTAGCGGTCAACCTTATGTGTGACCCCTTAGATCGTCGTGCTCCCAATGCGAAGCTCAAAGAAGCAGGGCTAACGACAAAGCAGTGGAAGAACTTCCTCCGACAGAACAAGTACCACGATTACTACGAAGCAGCAGTCAATCAGATCTTCGACAAGAACGCTCGGGTTAGTGCCAAGCAGAACTTAGCCAAGCTAATTGAAAACGGGGACCTTCAAGCCATTAAGTATTACGAGGAAAGACAGAACATCTACCGTCCTCAAAGAGAACAGAACTACCAGGACTTGATGCTAGTAATGCTGACAACGACGATGGAGATCCTTGCAAAGTACGTGCAGCCTGATATTCTACAGAAGGTTGCACTGGAATTCCAAGAGCGGGAAATCATCGACGTGAAGGCAATCACTGCTAACTCTTCTCCTGTAGGTAATTAGAACTAGATATGGACCTGTAGGTAATTAAATGCCCCGGAAGAACTTTGACCTCAATCCAGTCACTATTCAGGATATCTTTGCCCAGGCTTTAACCAAGGCCGCAATGCACCCTGGTATAGACAGTTATGTTCCTCATCCTTCTCAGGAGAAATTCCATGAATCAACAGCCAAGGAAAAACTCTACATCGGGGGAAACCGTTCAGGAAAGACCGTTGGCGCGGTTTGTGAAGCTGTCTTCAGAGCCACTGGAAAACACCCCTACAGAAACGATCTCCCCGTCCCATCTAGAGGACGAGTTGTTGCGGTGGATATCGAAGACGGAATCAAGAAGATCGTCCTACCGGAATTCATGCGATGGGTTCCACCCAGCCTGTTAAAGAACGGCTCCTTCGAAGACTCATATGACAAGCAAGCCAGAACACTTACACTAACTAACAAGTCGTTCGTAGAGTTCATGTCTTATGAACAGGAAGTAGAGAAGTTCGCAGGAACTAGTCGCCATTGGGTTTACTTCGACGAGGAACCACCAGAGGAAATCTACAACGAATGTCTGATGCGTCTAGTAGATACAGATGGTGACTACTGGATCGCTATGACGCCGCTGATTGAGATGTCGTGGACAAAGGACAGGATCTATGAACCGTGGCTCAACGGAGACGACTCGATCTTTGTCCTCACAGTCAATACTGAGGAAAACCCGCACATTAAAGTCGAGGCGCTCGACAGAATTACTCGTGGCCTATCTGATTCAGAAAAAGCGGCGAGAAGAAGCGGCCAATTCATCACAAGAACAGGATTGATCTATGCAGGAGCATTCGACAGGGGCCTCTATCAAAATGGTGGTAACGTCATTCCAGACATCGTCCCTAACTTGGCCGCCTATACCAAGGGGATGGGTTACTTTACCTGTATGGACCACGGGTGGGCAAATCCGACCGTTTTTCTTTTCTGTGCCTACACAGACGCCGGAAAGATAATCGTCTTCGATGAGATGTACGAGAGCAAGAAACTAGTAAAGGATCTTGCGGCTCAGTATCTTGCACATAGAGAACAGCTAGGAATCAAGACAGTCTATTGTGTAGGCGATCCATCTATCCAGAACAAGAACGCCGTAACCGGAACTTCCGTACAGTCTGAGTATCAGGAACATGGTGTAGGTATTGGACTAGGGAACAACAACGTCGGAGCAGGAATTATTCGTGTTCAGAATCTGTTCGCTTCAAAGCTACTGTTCATCTCAGAGCGTTGTGAAAAGACTCTAAAGGAACTGGATGAATATCGCTATGACAAGTTCGCTAGCACTAAGATGAATCAAAGGAGAAACCCGAAGGACACGCCGCTAAAAAAGAACGATCACTGCATGGATGCGCTCCGATACGGAGTCATGTCCAGACCTGCTCTAGAAACAGAGGAGGAATTTAAGCTCGGCAATCCTTTCGATTTGCCAGAGGTCGGTCCCATCGACATAGACTATGAGCGGATGTTCCACAACCCCGAGAAGGTGGACGCCATGCTCGGAATTGAATGGTAATGAACATCTACGTATCAGAAACTCCAAACTTCCCGCCCAACAAGTGCATCTACTGTGGCACGGTTAGATCCGTTTTCTTCATTGATTTCGGAATTAACCTCGAGCTTCATTTCAACCCCGTCATCTACGGCGGCCCTGGCTATGAGGGCGCCTTAATTCTCTGTCGTGATTGTTGGGAAAACCTACGGCGTGTAGGTTCTCAAAGAGTCGCACAGTTCATCGAAGCCAAGTACGTAAACGAGAACATCAATGGATCCACTATTGGAAGCTCACCAGAAGCTAATCCAGCAGCAGCAGACGACGATCGAGCACCTGAACTCGACGATCCAGAACCAACAAGTAGTGATTCAGAATCTGATTCAAATGGATCTGATGAGACAGTCGCAAACTTCGCTGGCTTCTTTTCCAAGCACTAATGAGGAGGAGGAATTCGACAGATACTTAGATGAAGATGACGACGTGGGGGCAATTCAAGTTCCTTTAGCGATTGGATAAGAAATGGCTACGACAACTGCAACTCATCCGGATAATTCCGGCGTATCTACCAAGGAAACTGATAAGGTTCCCGAAACCAAGCCTGTATCCCCCGAGGATATCAAGAAGGCCGCCGATCTACAGGTGGCTTCAAAGGCTGTTCCTCTCAATACTTCCGAAGATGCAGTCCTTGCATTTCTTCGGGACCAGATTGATGAGGACGTTCTTCGTCAGGTAATCGGTCGTCACGGCCGAATCTCCTATCACTGGATGACCCGAGAGCAGATCAAGGCGTTCGACAAGAAGATCCCCGAGGATCTCGTCTTTGATTCTCCGTCGGAGATTCAGTCACAGGAGGAATTCCTCAAGAACCTCCAGGACAAGAAAGATGAGAAGAAGAAGGCAATGGAAGATGCCCTCAAGAACTCAGACGATCCCCTGGAAAAGAAGGCTCTTGAAGCTGACCTAGAAAGATTCCACCCAACCAAGAAGACCCAGGAAAAGTAACCAACCATGATGCTTGTGACAGGCTCTGCTGATTCAAAGTTGATGGATGAATGGGATGGGAAGTTAAGAGCCTGTCAACAAGCACGCCAACGCTTCGAGCGCGATTGGTCGTATAATATGGCGTTCTTCTTCGGACGCCAATGGGTACGTGTCGTTAAGACTAACGGCGTATTCAGTCTCACTGAGGAAAAGCCAAAAGATTCCTGGAGAGTTCGACACACTGCGAACAGAATCATTCGCATCGTTCGTACCGAACTAACCAAGCTCACAAAGGAAGAGCCGCAATTCTTCTGTGTTCCCAAGAGTAGTGAGGAAAGCGACCGTCTTGCCGCAATGGCGGGTGAGACGATTGCCGAATTCTTGCTTGATACAAAGTACTTCAACAAGAAAAGATCACTAGCAACGTTCTGGGCGATTCTTTGCGGCACCGGCTATCTAAAGACCTCTTACAACAGCGGCGCTATTGAGAGGGACGGCCTTCCTGGCCGCATGGACTTCTCGCCGATTACTCCGTTCCACTTGTTCGTTCCTAACCTGCTTGCCACAGAGATGGAAGACCAGCCCTACACTATTCAGTCTGAGACAATGTCTCCTGAAGTAGCGCAGAATATGTTCGGAGTAGAGCTTGAGCCAAAGACAGAAAGTAACGATGCTTTCAATGACACACGTTTCCTAACTTCTCTCGGCGTTCTTGGTGAAGCCAGGACGAATGACGCAACCAAACTTTGTTACATCAAAGAAGTTCACGTCATGCCGAACAAGCAGTTCCCAAATGGAGCACACTTCATTTACGGCGACGGACAAATGCTCTACGTTGATGAGGCGTTACCGGAACAATCGCCCATTGAAGGCGCTCCGGGTGGAATTCCTCCGGAGATTGCAGAAATGCTCGGAATGGAACCTCCTGTAGGTGATTTGGGTTCCGAACCAGAAACTACCCCCGAGACTGGTGAAGGGGAAGAAATAGTTTCTAAGGGTGTTACCGGCTACGATCATGAGTACCCCTATAAGCACCGTAGGTTCCCCTACGTTAAGATCGACCATATCCCTACAGGAATGTGGTATGGGGACTCAATCGTCAAGCACCTGATTAGTTCTCAGAAAGAGTACAACCGTACTCGTTCCATCATGTTGGAACACAGGAACATTACGTCACAGCCGCAGTATTCATACGTTGCTGGTGCATTTGATCCTCGTCGTTTCAACGGCAAGCCTCGTTTGCTTCTTCCCATTAACATGGGTTTTGAACCGCCGAAGCCTATCGAACAGCCAGAAATCTCAACCTCGATTGGAAACGAGCTTGAAGTCATTATTCGAGACATGGACGATATCTCCTCTCAGTTCGAGGTATCGAAGGGTAGAACTCCACCAGGAGTTGAAGCCGCATCGGCTATTGCCTACTTGTCCGAAGAAAATGACTCCATCCTCCACTATTCCATCACATCAATCGAGAACGCCGTTCAAGAGATCGGCGTACAAGCACTGAGCAATGTTCATCAGTTCTGGGAGCCAGAGCGCATCGTAAAGATGACTTCTGAAAACCAGATGCTGGAGATTCGTGCATTTACTGCCGAGGATCTAAACCCATCCACTGACTTCAGAGTCGTTGCTGGATCAATGGCTCCTAGATCAGAGGCCGCAAAGCAGGCATTCATTGTTGAGCTTATGGATAGAGGCTTGCCTCTTGAAAAGGCTCTCAAGTATCTGCGAATGAACGAGACGAACAAGCTCTACGACGATCTTATGCTTGATAACAATCATGCCATGAGAGAGAACGTAATGATGGCGCAAGGACAGAGGCTGACAAAAATTGACGTTAATGCACCGCCTCCACAAATGCCTTCTATGGGTATGCCTCCTGGTACTCCTGGTGGAATGCCTGGTATTGATCCTTCTATGGGTGCGCCAAATCCGATGATGGATCCAATGGCGATGTTGCAACCACAAAACAAGACTGATATTCGTAGAGACGAACTCGGTTCTCCCATCATTGATGAAGCTACTGGTCAACCAGAGACTTACGAAGTCACAATTAACCCATTCGATAACCACCAAATCCACATCGAAGAACACCAGAACTTCCAAAAGACCCAGGAATTTGAAATGTTGCCTCCAGAGATTCAACAGATCATTCAAGATCACGTTGATGAACATAAGGGCGAACTAGTCAAGGAAAGCAATGCACTCAGAGTGAATGAAATTCAGCAACAGGGAGCAGAGCAGGAAATGGCTATGCCTCCCCCCGAAACAGAAGAGGCTATGGTTTAATGGAACCCGTTGAGTTTGGTGGAGGCGAAAGCCCAGCCCCAGAACCACAACAGGATACAAGTCTCAAGAACGTCTTTCTCGCAGACGTAGATCCTAACGATCGTCCAATTCTTGAGAAGTATGTTGATAAGTGGGATGCAGGGGCTACAAAGAAGTTCCAATCCTATGCGGAGAAACTAAAGGGCTACGAAGCTCTTGGTCCTCTGGAACAACTTCAACAACTACATCAGTTCGGAAGCGTCTTCAATGACAACCCCGAGCAAGTTTTCAAGGCAATGTACGATGCTTTCGCAGAGCAGTACGGAGATAGCTTTGAAGAAGAATTGGTACGAATGCTGGAACTACAGATTGAGGAAGAAGAAAAGCAAATGTCGAATGATTTCGAAGGTGGGAACGAGCCGCCAGATCAGACTGAGGTTTGGCGACAGAACGTCGAATCTGAGGTAGAACAACTCAGAGAATGGCGCGATCAGCAAGAAACGGCTGCTCAACAAGAGGCCGAAAATAGGCAACTTGACAATCTGCTCGCAGCGATGCATAATAAGGTCGGTGACTTCGAGGATGATTACGTCATCGCACGACTCGCAGTTCACGGTGACCCACAAAAAGCTCTGCAAGAGTGGAACAAATTGACGACGAAAATTGGTGGACAAAAGGCAGCTCCAAGACAAGCCCCAATGACATTGGGGGGTCAGGGTGGAGTTCCTTCCCAGCAAATCGACGCCAAGAAACTACGTGGCAACGACAGAAAAGCTCTCGTTGCTCAACTCCTAGAAGGAAATGGTTAAATGTCTGCAACCCTGACCACGGTCAATGCTATCCTCAAGGAAATCTATGAGGGTAACATCAACGATCAGTTGAACGACGAACGAGTCACGATCAAGCGACTCGAAAGAACGGCGGAAGGAACGGGTACTAACGCAGTCGGCGGTAAGTACGTAACTTTCCCGGTTCGCGTTACTCGTAACGCTGGTATTTCATACCGCGCAGAAAGCACCCAACTTGCGCCCGCCGGTAGGCAGGGACTCAAGGCAGCGCAGGAAACTCTGCGCTACGGATACGGTCGAGTCCATCTAACGGGTCAACTAATTGACCTCGCAGATTCCGATCGCCAAGCTTTCTCATCCGCAATGGACATCGAAATGGATGGCCTCAAGGATGACATTCGTCGTGATGAGAACCAGATCGCATACGGTCACATTGACGGAATTCCTGGAACCAGAGCAGAAGCCACGGCCGCTTCTACTGGTACCACGATCACGGTGGATACAACCCAGCTCCTTGAAGAAGGAATGGTAATTGATATCACCAACGGTTCAGGAACCGCAGTTTCGGGTGGTACTGGGGTTACGATTACGGGAATTACCTCGGATACCGTCTTTACGGTTTCTGCGGCAGTTGCAGGAACCATCATCGGTTCCTACATTTCTCGTACCGGAAACTTCAACAACGAGCCTTACGGTCTTAACAAGATCGTTGATTCAACCGGTGCACTTCACCAGTTGGACCCAACCACCACTTCAAAGTGGAAGTCAGTTGAAGACTCGGTTACGACAACCCTGACCGAAATGGCAATGGGCAAGGTAATGGACGACATTCGTCGTGCAGGTGGAAACCTTCCGACCGTTGTCTTTACGTCTCTCGGTTTCCGCCGGACGTATCAGAACCTGATGATGTCTCTGCGTCGTTACAACGATCCGAAGTCCTTTGCTGGTGGCCTAATTGGACTCTCGTTCATGTACGGCGGCAAGGATCTTCCTCTTGTTGATGACGTGGATTGTCCTGCAAAGCACGCCTTCTTCATTTCAGAGCCGGATATCAAGATCTGGCGGGATAAGGAATGGCACTGGCAGGACAAGGATGGATCAGTCCTTAAGTGGGTGCGTGATTACGATGCCTGGGAAGCTTTGATGAAGCAGTACTGGCAGATGGGTACTCATCAGCGTAACTCGCATGGCAAGATGACCAACGTTACTGAGACCGTCTAAATTCTCCTGGACGGGGAGGTTCGGAAAGGGGAACCCTTCGGGGTTCCCCTTTTCGTCTATCTTAAGGAAAGATCGTGGATGAAGAAGAGATCATTTGTTATGAACTTGAGGAAGTAACACTCCTTAAGGACCTGGACATCAAAACGCCGAATGGTACTTCGATTACTATTAACGGCGACCCTATTGGTTCTGGCGGTGGGGGAGAACCTGTAGGTTTACCAGATCCTACAGGACAGACCGGTACTTGGTTGGGAGTAAACGTATCAGAGGAATACGCTCTGGCCACAATTGTTCTTCCTCCTACGGTTGTCGTTCAACCGTATTCCAACATTTCAGACGCACGTACTGCTGGCGCAGATACAGTGTTCTGGATTCCAAACACGCCTACACTTGGCGTGCCAACTAACAAGGGTGTCAATGACGTAGTTCTGTACGACAGATCAGTAGAGCCGATGGCGTTTGCGCTCTCTGATGAAACTACGGCACTTACTACAGGGAACGGAAAGCTCACAGTTCGTGCGCCTTTTGCGTTCACTATCACAGCAGTTCGTGCTTCTCTTACAACAGCGTCTTCTACAGGTGCTGTGACAATTGACGTCAATGATGGAACGACCACAATCTTCTCCACTCCATTGACGATCGACCAGGGAGAGTTGACTTCAACTACTGCCGCAGCTGCTGCCGTTATTTCTGATAACGCAATTGCAGACGATGCCTCGATTAGATTCGATATCGACGGAGCAGGAGTAGGAGCCGCTGGCCTTAAAGTTACTCTGTATGTAATCAGGACGTCGTAATGGCTGTCATCAATCTGATTAACCCCTACAGATTTCCTACTGCCCCGCCGGGCGGAGGATCTCAGCCGTCTCTAATTGCAGTCGGAACTGGCACCATTACTTCAGCTTCTGATGCAGTAGGTGGTTTCTCAAGCTACACTCCAGCACTGAATGATTTCATTCTTCTGGTTAGCTCGACACAAACTACTATGGCAATCACTGCTGATGTTTCGGGATGGGTAAACATTCTAGGTACTGGTGGAGAATATAACGTAGGTTCTGCGTTAGGTACTTCATATTTGTATCACTGGGTTGATGCAGGAGAAGTTTCTGCCGTTACTCAGATATACACTTGTGCTGCTATCTATTCTCCATCAACGGAGACTGGATATACGCACGCCTTTGCCGTGCGGGGAGTTAGTACATCTAACCCTATTGACCACATTGCCAACTTTTCAGAAGCTACGGCAGTTACTCCGCACGCTACTCCGGTACTACCTGGAGCTTCTCTTTCTAATAACTCATTGGTTATTGTTGGAACAGCTAGAGATGGCGCTTCAGGTTCAGGCTACGGTACACAGAACCCTACAGGATTTACACAGCAGTTGAGTACCGCCACTAACAATGACAGATGGTCTGGAACCTACAACTCTCCCACAACGGCAGGTGTTGATGTTCCATCTGTTAACCTGACTCCACTGGCAGCAGACGAATACGCCTCTTGGGCAATTGCATTGGCGGCAATCTAGTGACTACGATTAGATTCGCAAGGGTAAAACAATACACGGTAGATGGATGGAGAGACTATGCGTTTGCTCCGGAAACCGATCCAGAACCACCGCCGGAAGATGATGATCCCGGTGGATGGGCAGAGGCATTTGATGCCAGTGATTTCTATTCCGTAGGTGGTGTTATCCAAGGGGAAACTATCGATTGGTTTGTGGAAAACACTGGACACAACCCAGGACTCTCATACCAATACGTTGACGGGCACCTTACAGTTACTGATTCTTGGCTTTCTACTAATCTGGGCAATGGTCGAGTAACTTCATCCGGCGGCCGGTACTATGTAGAACGTTATCAAGTTGGCGGTGCTCTCCGGATCACTTCTAACAACGTAACGTTCGATAACATGTACATTAACGTAGACAGAAACCCCATCTTCTACGCTATTCAGGCATCGTCTGGACAGAACCCTACAGGAATTGAAATCAATAACACGACGCTGGCTGGTAATCAGCTAGAAACAAGCGGCGCGTCTATTAACTTTCCTCTAGCCACAAGCCCGAATCAGATTGTTTTCAGGCAATGTGACTTCTCTGGGCACAGAGCAGGTATCTATTGCTTCGGCGGCATTTCAGCGCACTACTGCTATGTACACGATCTGATCTACGCCCCAGAATCGCACAACACTGGTGCATCTCTCAGAGCTAGAAACAACTGGATTCGTAGATGCTGCATTGTTGATGGTAACTCGGCTGCTATTTCGATGTACGCAGAGAACTCCCCGTATACGGGAATTCTTATTGAGGAGAACATCCTTCGTCTAGCTGAAACAGATACTGGCGCAGAAATGCTTCTTGGTAAGGAGTACGAAGTTCCACAGCCTGGTGAAACTCGCATTGTCCGGAACAACAAATTCTACAGAGGTAACCTTTCTGACGGCGTTCTTTCGTACACAACTACTCTTACTGGAAATGTCGACATTGACGGTACTCCCGTTCCATAGGAAGCCATGCCATTACCAGCGAACGTAAGCACATGCACAATTACGGGTAAGTTCACCAATGCCGATGGTACCCCTACTGAGGGTACTATTGTGCTTGTACCAACTCCGTTGGTTCTGTTAGATGTTGGCGCTTCTCCTCCAACGTCGATTATGGGTACGCCCATTGCAATTGACTTGGACGTAAACGGCGCTATTCCTGTAGGTTTCATCGTACCTGCAACAGACGATCTTGATCTTAATCCGGTCGATTGGACCTATAAGGTCATTATCAACACGGATTACTACAAGCCAGAAGATTTCTACATCCTTGCACCTGGTGGAACTACTGTTGACCTAACAGGAGTAATCCCGGTTGAAGGCTCTCCTGGAGTTCCGGCTGATGTTGTAGATGGAAACCGGGGAGACATTACTGTTTCAGGCAGCGGTCTTCTATGGAACATCAACGCCGATGCAGTTACTGCAACTGAAATCGCCGCAGATGCAGTAGGTACTTCAGAAATTGCGGCACTTGCTGTAGGTACCGCAGAACTTGCTGAAGGTGCGGTAACCTATACCAAGGTATCAAGTACAATTTCAACTTGGACTCCTACTGTAACAAACCTTACTCGTGGCACTACGGGAATGGTAGAAACGGCACAGTATTACAGAATGGGGCCGCTAGTCTTTGTTTCCTATAACTTGGTATTTGGTACTGGCATGGCGGTTTCAGGAAGCGTTCAGTTCTCTTTGCCCGTAACTATGGCAGGAACTTCATTCATCAGTACTTGGGCGCAATTCACAGACACAGGTACTTTGACCTATGCTGCTGAAGTTGTTGCTGCTAGCACAACTGCTATTACTATTCGTCCTCCCAATGCAAGCGCAACACACTCAACCCTGTCCACAACTACATCTGCTACAGTTCCCTTTACATGGGTAGCTACCGACATTATCGCTTGGGGCTGTGCCTACCTAGCGGCTTAGGAAATTATGAATCTTCAAACAAAACCCGGTGAATTCGTTGACGTCAACGGAATGAAAGTTGAAGCAGACGCTTTACGTGTCGCTGAAGCTATCAAAGCCTACGACCCTAATCTAGAGGTTCTTTGCGTTGACCCTAGTAGAGCAGAGGGAGTTTCTGAAGCTCCCTTTGTGATCGCTGAATACTGTAAGGATGGGATTTTGCGACCCGTCTTTCAGTGTTGGGCGCTAGATAATTCAGTTCTTGAGAGAATCAAGTTGGCTGATGGTAACAAAATCGACCTGAATACTCGAATTGAGGATGCCCGTAAGATCATCTACAATGAGAGAGATAGGCGTTACCAGGAAAAGCGGGAAGAATCGAAGGATATTGTCAAGCACATCGCAGGAATGAAGTCGAAGTACAGTGTACGAGACTCCAATACTGGCGAGCTTGTCACGTTCTACGATGATCGGCCAGCAACGAGGGTTTAATGGATGTTGCAACAGTAATTCGCAGAATCAAGCGTCAGTTCGGTGACGAATATGACGTAGTTGTTCTTGATGATGACGTCTATGGTTGGATTTACGAAGCCGAAATGGACATTATCAGGAACACTGGTACCAATGAACAGACGATGACTCAATCATCTACGCTGTTTCCGCTCGCTGTTCCCACAAACGTCAACATCATCCGTGTTTCCATTGATGGAACTGCCCTTACGTATCTCCCCCCGAACGTAATTCAGGACCAGGGATTCAATGAGGATGCACAGGGAGCGTATTCGTCGTGGTACAAGGTAAACACAACGCTTTACCTGTACCCGACGGATACGCTTGTAGTCAACGTTAACATTGACTACACTAAAATCCCTACAATCATGCAGGGACCAGCAGAAACCAACGTCTTTACTGTACCTGAGAAGTACAGAACCGACGTTATTCAGTTCTGTCTAGCAAGAGCGCATAACAAGAACAGAAACTTCCAAGCTGAGCGAGTTCATATGGAGAACTATGACCGCTCGCTAGGTCTTCGTAGGGAAGAAGCCTACGCAATTGACGGAGCAGTCTATAAGGGTGTAGATCCTATGGATTTTGATAATGAGTTCTGGTACGATTGATGGCTGATTCCCGATCCGACGTCTACGCAGAGGAATACTACAAGATCGCCTTGGGTCAGGGACTCTATACGTCAGAACTATCAACCAACATTCCCGATGGATACTCTGTATCCTGCTATAATATGATCGCTACTGGCGATTCCTTGGAGAATCGGCCAGGATTGAAGAAGCCTTCAGTAGATTGGGTTAGTTGGAGTTACGTAGCGGCAGCACCTAGCCCTGCTAGCTCAATTGACGCCTTTTACGAAATTGCTCCTTGGGGCGGAGATAGCTCTAAGCCTGCATTTATTTGGTCTTCATCTGGATACGACGCACAAACCTCCGGTACTGCAATCGGAGCCACATTAAACCTAATTAGAGCCGAGGGAACTCATGATGCCAACAATGGTTTTGCTTCCGTTTCAATTCCTACTGCTTCTCGTGGGATTTGCCAGTACGACGGTACGATTTACTTCCTGCTTGCTACCGGTGTCCAAAAAGTAACGGCAATTAACTGGGCAACTGACTCAGTTACCTACAGTGCTGTTGCATCGGGCACAATTAGCAGCATGGAAGGTCTGATTTCCTTCAAAGATCGTCTTTGGGCTTTCCTCGGAAACAAGCTGTACTATACAAACATCCCAACAGTCGGCGGCCTTCCTGAAACGTGGGCAGCAGCCACCAACTTTGTTCCAGTGGTTGGACCCGGCGGCGCTAGTAAGATCCTTAAAGTTGTTCCTGTAGGTAATAAACTCTGCATTTTCACAACTAACGGACTTTTCACGCTTTTGGTCGAAGGAGAGCCTGCATCGTGGATTTTCCGTATTTTGGACTCGAAGGCTATCTGCACATCGCATCAATGTGCCTTTGAATCCAAGGGAATCATCTACTACGTCACTACTGAAGGCGTTTGGGGAACGAACGGTCTGAAATGCTCTGATTTGAGTAAGATGATTTCGGATTCGTTCTTCTTGTCTACTGGAACTAGAATGCACACCATCACTCACTACGAGGATGGTATGATTGTCTCCGTAATCAAGCTAACCGCTTCCGGAGACGTTGCTAACGTAGACAATGCGTTTAGTAACGTGTTTTATTCCAAGCTCGATCCCATTTGCTGGACAAACTGGGACGTGGGTAACGTAGACAAGCCTGATACTGACTTTTCGCTAGTAGGAATCGTTTCAACTACGAATAAGATCCCAACGTATCTAAACCCGGACCCGGTTATTTACGCTATGGGAATCACATCCAACTCTACTCTTGCGGCACCCAAACTAGCGGCTATTCAGTTGCTAGTATTTGACGGAGCGCATGATGAGTACAGGATTGCTCTCTCTACGGTAAGTAGTTTCATCGAATTGTACTTGCAAACCAAGCACTTTGACGGAGGTAACCAGTATGCTTTCAAAATGGCTAAGCGTGGCATTCTTGAGCTATTTACTTCCGATTCTGAACACGACATTACAACTAGCTGGAGTCTTGACGCTACTACGTCTGTGGCAACGGAAGTCAGACCTACGATTACTCAAGACTTTACTGTAGGTCTTGGATCTAACCTCATCCAAATTCGTGCTGATTTCCACTATCGACGAGCTTCGTTCCATCTTCGTTGTCAGCTACAAACAGATCAGTCGCAAATCAAGATCAAGGATCTTGCTGTAGCACAGCAACTAGAACGTGCTGAGTATGAGAGAGTAAGATGAGCAACGATAATCCGGCTTTTAAAGAAGAACCTCTCTCAGAGTTCGATCACATTGATCCAGATAAACACTGGATCGGAGAATCCCTACCTTCTCCGTCTTTGGCCGAAGTTACATATGCTGGTGCTGCAACAGCTACAGGAACTTCCCCGTTCCCTGCAAGAGCAGATCATTCGCACGATACTAGAACCATCAAAGCAGTATATAATATGTCTGGCGGAGCCAAGACTATTACTGCTGGAGGAAACACATTCATTGATGGACTAACTCTTGTTGGAGGAGATGACCTGCTGCACTCAGGTTCTACGCAACTACTTGATTTCCCTCAAGAAGGCGTCTGGGATATTCACGTTCGGTATGTCATTAACCGAGCATCTTCTACCTTTCCTGCCAACATTTTCCATGAATTTCGAGTTTACTACTCTAACGGTGGCGTAGCTAGGGCTCTTAATGTCCATCAAATGAACGAAGGCAGAACACAGTTCGCTACTACAGCTACTGACATTGTTTGGTACTCGACGATCACTTCGGCATCAAATGTGCAGTTTTGGTGTAACAATCCAGATGCTGTCAACTGGACTTTCCAGTTCGGATCAGTTACAGTTCTTAGACGTTGTTCAGCGCAGGGAGTTGAGATCGTATGATTAACAAGAAACTCCTCGGACTACAGGATGCGCGTTCTAACCGCGGCATCTTTGCCAGAGGGAAAGCAAGGCAAGTAGGAACTAGAAACAGTTCTACTCCTAAGAAAGTATTCGACATCAAGAAAGCAGCCGCTAGAAGGCTAGGTCAAAGATGAGCTACGAAATTATCCCCAGAACTGCCATTGGCTTGCCAGCTACGGTTACAAGTTCTGGTGGAACTCCACGTCCACGGTTAGTTAACGAGCAGTATTACACCTGCCACTACACTGGTGTTGATGTAATCTTCGCTACAAGAGATACGCCGCAAGCTATTCGCAATATTGATGCTGCGGCTAGAAACCGTCCTGCTTCTGCTCCGTTTGAGTACAACTACGTTATTGACCAGAAGGACACTAACGTAATTTATGAGTATGCTGGTTGGTACCAAGCTGCTCACTCTGCTGGGGAAAACAGTGAAGCAGTAGGAATCCTGTTTCTTAACGGTACTAGAGAAGCTCCTACGTCAATGCAGATTGATAAGTGGAGATGGCTCAGAGATAAGTACCTAATTCAGAACGGCATTCTCCGAGCGAATCCAGATCAGCGGCCGCATAGACAAATGCCTGATGCAGCCACATCTTGTCCTGGCGCTTTGATTATTGCTAGATGGTCTGAATTCCTTCAGCCATATCAATCCACTACTCCCCCGCCCGTTATTCCGCCGCCTACAGGAGGCCACGTTTTGTTGTACAAAGTTGTCGCAGGAGATTCTTATTGGAAGATCTGTGAAAAGGTCTATGAAGATGGCAAGGCTACCAATTCAAGAGTAGCTGAGCTTCAAGCAGCGAACAATAACAAGCCGCTATCACCTGGGGATCTTATCAATATCCCTGGGCGTATCGCTGTCTAGTTTCAAACTTGACATAAAAACTTACCATTGGTATAGTTAAACTGTGGAGGCGGACAATATCCACCGTAACGGAAGCAGTTTACTATAATTACGGGTGGGTAGTCATGCCGAACAGATTTCGCTGGAAGGAAACAGAAACGCAACAATCAGTGCTTTTCTGGATAGCAGTCATACTTCTAGTTTATTGGGGAGTCAGGAGAGACTTCAATGCCAATGCACTCGTTATCGGACTTGTCTCATCTATTCTCATCGGACAGAAATTCTTTGGAAGTAGACGAACAGAGTCCGACCCAAAGGTTCAGGAAATGGGCGAAAGCTCCGAACAACACACCGAACGGCTGGGTTCTGTTAGTGACGACGACACTGACAGTAGTGTGCTTCGGCACCGCTTATGGCCTCAAAGCCTACGTTCAAGAATCAAACAAAGCCGTCTGCGAAAGCAGAGTGGAAAGCCGGGAAGCAAACCGAGCCAATTTCCTCGACTTGTATGTAACAGTACAGGAGGCCATTGGGGAGGATACTCGCCCTTTAGTTGCTGGGTTGGTAGATCGGATGAATGACAGAACTCCTTCACTTAAGCCGGAGGATTGCTAATGGCTGTCGTAAATCCGGCCGTCCTGAATGCTCTTGTCTTTCAACATGGAAAGACCGCTGCGGATCTAGACGATCAAGAAAACCGCCGCAGAATCAGTCATGATACTGCAATCGGTAAGATGCAGCGGAACTACCAAGACGTAGAGGAAACCAACCGCACAGGCTTTTCTGATAGAGGAATGCTCCATGCCGGAGCTTCTGTTAAGAACCAAATGGAACTCCAAGAGGATCTTACCAGAAACAAGTCAGAAGCTGGAACTTCTCTTGCAACCGATCTAGCTACCATTGCTAGACGACGACTTGAGAACACCCAGGATCTAAAGAACCAACAGTTGTTAGCCACCCTTGGTCTAACACCAGCATCGTAAGGAAGTAGCATGCCTAATAAAAACCCCAATAGAAGCCCTGACCCCAGCGATGAACCAGAGGGTCAACGACGGAGAAACTTGAAGACTCCGTTTCAAAGGACTGTTGGAAACTCTATGTTGGCAAGAAATGCCCATAACCGTAAATACGGACACGGTGGCTTGAACACTAAGGGATTTAAGGGCAGTGTTCAAAATGCTGCCAAGCGTCGTATGGGTGGAAGCTGATGGCTAGTAAAGTCTCAAAGGGTTCTCTTAGATCCATTTCCAAGAAGAACACTGGTAAGCCTGCGTCAAGAACGCAGAGCACAAAGAAGAGTGCTCCTAGAACTCTGAATAAGAGTACGCCATCTGCTGGTGGAAGTCCTAGCAGAATTGGTCCTACTCCCTATGCAGAAGCCCCTAGAAAGGTCGCTGCTCCAAAGACGAATCAGGGATTCTCTGGCCCAAAGGGAATTCCTACTTCTCCTAAGGGAGTTGCAGACGCTAGATACGCAGCGCCTTATTCAACCAAGGCTGCTGCGAACATGCCTGCTGTTTCTGGCAGTGTTAACCAGATCGGTAAGATCAATCCTAGTCTTGTCAACAACAAGAACGTAGGATTGATGAATGCGGCTAGAAACGCTTTGCGTTCTGGCAACCTTGCATCTCCTACCTCTACTGGTAGAACGGCTACTAATACCGGTGGCCCTTCCGGTGCAATTGTTGCCCCAGGAACTGCTGCACAAGTAACCGCTCCTACTACTGATACTCCTGCAACAGCTACACCACAGCAAACGGCCGGTAATTCAGGTGCAGGTTCTGGCGGCGGTTCATTCACAACGGCCGGTAGAAATTACAACGTAGTTGGCCCCATCGGAATGTTGCAGAGAGCAAAAAGAGCAAGGGGTCCTGTAGGTGGACTTTCAATTACACCCGAACTTCTCAGACGAGCCGCACAGCAGAGATTCTCTAGGACTCAATAATGCCTGATCCATTTGACATTAGAGCCGCAGTTAAGGCGGTTTCGCAATCTGCCCAGGAAATGGCGCAGAAGCAACAGATCGCAGATCTTGCACGAAATGTGCTGCAACTGCGTAATTCGGGTAGTGAAAAGACCGGCGGTAACCTAAATACTGCTATGCAAAGTCTGGCTACCCCTAGCTCTAATTCAGGTGGATCAGTTTCTGCGGCACCAGCTGTAGGTGGAGGAACTGCCGAAGCTGCGGTAGACCCTACTCTTACTGCTATCAGTGGAATGAAGGAAATGACTGCTGCTGAAATTGCGGCACTCATGGACCAGATTAAGACCAATTACTCTACGTATGTTGGAGATATTGATACTCAGGGAACTGAATGGATCCAGAATCTACTAGGTGCTAACTTCGACGTCAATGATCCTAATTACGCCGCAATGATGGCTGATCCTGCCATTGCTTCCTACATGGGCGCAATGGAACAAATGGGTGAAACTGGGGATCAAAACCTAGCTACCGATCTTTCTTGGTTCCTTAAGCAACAGGAACTCTATAACGGCTACCTCGATTCCATTCCATTAATGATGGCTGCTGAAGCTGGTGGCGGTGGAGGCGGCGGTGGTGGAGGTGGCGGAAGAAGGGGCGGCAGAGGTGGCGGTGGTGGTTCCGATGATGAAAGTATGGATGGAACTGCTGAAGGAGGAAATGCTTTCTTTGACGATCAGGACGCACAACTAAACATTGACAAGTGGGCTAGAGGCACTGTTGGAGACAACGCTCAATTGAATCGTCCCGGATTCATGGAAGCAATAGAAGCCGCAATGGCTGCTGATCCTGCTTTATTTGAGGCTGCCGTTGCAATGTCTAATGACGCAGGTGGAGCTGATTCTGACGAGTTCATTGGTAACTTGCAAGAACAGGTAAGAGAAGCCGAGGAACAACTTCTTGGCAAACAAGAGGTAAATCTCAACAACAGTGCCTGGACAGATCTTGTCAATAGTGGCTTGGCAGAGCCTACATGGATTCAGAATTACCTAAACACTGTTGGATTGATGCCCGGCGACGATCCAGAAACAGATGAATACGAGGCGTTCATTGAAAACCCTGAGGCAAACATACAGAACTATCAGGGTGTTGAGGATTTGGCACACAATGAAGCGTTCGATCCTGTGTACTCTGACTTCTATGATCCGGCAAACTATGGTGGTGTACCCGGTCAAGGTCAACAACAACTCGCCGCGGATTTTGCTGACGTAAACACCTTTGGTGGTCGTATTCGTCAGGGTTACGGAGACACCCTTAATCCTACAGGTGGAGTACAAGGAGCTATTTCTGATTTCTTCGGAAATAGACGGCGCCCACAAACGGACTACTCTATCGAAGATTTCATGCCGCCGGCACAGACTGGGAATGCCACAGATTCCTACATTTTAGATGACTCTCAACTTCCCACCCCCGAAGCAGAGTGGTTCTATGACAACGGGGACAATCTAAGTCCAGACCACAACACAATGGCTAACCCAGCCAACATGGACTATATGTTCATTCCCCCTGAAGATCTGACTGATGAAGAATTCAGCTTGGCGTACTACAACATGCCTGCAATGGAACAACTTCGTCAGTACATGTTCAATGGAACACAAGATCCAAATGCTCAAAGAGCCTACTGGGAAGATGTTTACCCCAATCTCTTGCCATCAGCTAGAGTGGTCGTAGACAGGGCACTTGAACAGTCTGGTATTGATGTTCCCAACGAAGCAGCGGCCGCTTATGCCATTAACAATAGCGCCACTGTTCCTAATGAAACTAGAGAGCGACAGGATGCTCTGGATCTAGTTGCTAGGCAAAGACAAGCTGCTCAAGCAATGATGGTCAGGGCTATTCAAGGCGCTGGTAGAGTTCAGGACATCTTTGGTACTACCATCACTAACCCAACCAATCAGGTAACCCAAGACGATCTTCTTCGTAGAGTTAGAGAAAACCGAGGCGGCGGCTATACAGAGCCGTTCATGACTGCTTTGCAGGGTTTCTCTGATGAGAAGGCTGATCTGATGGGTGGCGAAGATAGCGGCTTTGATCCAGAACTCGGGGAATATTACGAACAGGATATTCCTACACAAGAAGAACTTGACGCTCTAGAAAATACTGTTAATGCTGGTAATGCTATGGTTGACATTTTCAATACTGGTGGTTTCAATTCCAACTTGGATATGGCAATCACGCAAGCTACAGCAGATAACGCAGCATCTAATACCACCGCCGTTAACATTGATGCCGTTGACAATAACCAAAATATGTTCGATGCTGCTCTAATTCCTGCAGAAGAAGTAATGGAGTTCGTACCTAACAGCATTGATCCGTTTGCTGCTACTGGAGCAGGACAAGTCGGTGCGCCTGGAACGGCTAGAAGTATTGTTCCAAGTCTTCTTCAAAGAACTCAATCTTTGGTGCCTACACCTAACTACAAGCAAGCAGCCACTAACAGACTTACTTCTAGTGCCAAGACTCAACAGCCTCGAATCAATGTTGCTGATGTAAAGAGTCCGAAAGCAGTTAAGTCAGTTGTCAGTACTCTCGGTAGTAACGCTAAAAGGAAGGTGAAACTTGGCTAAGCGACCAGTCAAACTTCCCCCGCAGCCGCAGCAAAGACAGCCTGAATCTAACGTAGATCGCTACAACAGACTACTCGGTAACCGTACAGGAAGACCGATTAGTAGTGCTTCGGATAGTATTACTGAGGCGTCTTCTTGGACTGGTGGAAGAAGCGGTAGAGAAGCTGTTGCACGGGGAAATCCTGACAGCACTTTCAACGAAATTAGATCGGCTACTATTGGCAGAGGAACTGCTAGTAGAGGCCGAGGCAGTATTGACAACTCTTGGACGAACAACGTCAATAGGCTGATTTCGGACTACACACAAGCTGCCGCTGAACAAGAGTCGCTCAATAGAATCAACCAGGAACAAGAGCAAGAAGCAGAAGAAGATCGTCCCTGGTGGCAGGACATTACTCGTGCCATCGGTTTCAGTAACCCGTTTTCCCAGGACGGTGGTTTTCAGCAGTCAATTCTAGGTAGAGCTTTGGATCTGATTTCTAGACCTGCCTACGGTCTTGCGGAGGGTCTAAACAGAGTCGCAGGACAGAATCACCTAGAAAGCACTGCTGGCAGTTTCCTCTCCGGTGTCTTTAGCGGCGTAACTGGAGAAGACAAGACTGGCTTCGGCCAAGTCTATGAAACCTATAAAAACAACGAAGGAAACTTTGGTAGCGGTGTTCTACAAGACTTTGAGGAAGCACATCCACTTCTAGAACAACGTATGGCACAGGGTCTTGGATTTGCTGGAGAACTGTTCCTAGATCCTTTGAACCACTTCATTCCTGCTCGGTTTAGGGTTCTAGACGAATCCGGTGCAGTAGCAAATATCGACAACATGCGGCAGACAGTAATCAACGCCGCAGATAACATCGCAAGGGACACACAGTCAAATCTGGGCGCACCTGCTCTACACGGACTTCCACAGACTGTAGCTGGAAGACAAATTAACGCTCCCTGGACTGTGAATGGCCAGAGAGTAATGGACAACATCAACCAGTCTGTTGCAGATGCCTACGACAATTCAGTTCTAAATATCGGTGGCGGAGGCAGTAGAAGAACTCGTCTCCATCCAAGAGTCTTCCGTGAAACTGCGGCATCGAATGCTGCGCAAACTCTTAAGAGCGAACTTTCTGGCCCATTGGTTAGAGCCGTAGAGTGGTTCCGTAACCCAGTACAAAAAGCCGGTCCTTTCACTCGTCGTCGTTTCCATATGGCTATGCAAGGTAACCCTGATTTCGATGAATTCGTGCGGGAACTTGCTTCTAGAATGGAAGCTGCTCAGATCATTCCTCCTGGTTCTTCTCTAGATGAGTTCTATGACCTCATTATCCTTAAGAACCCGAATCTACAGAAGTCTAAACTCTGGGACGAAGTCCTAGGAGAAATGACCGCTCGTTATGATGGCGAGGTTGGTCTATTCAGAGATGAACTAGCGGCCAATTTTGACAACATCTCTTACCCCACCATCGGTGTAAGGGTTGGTGGTAAGCAAATCCCAATGAAGACGTTGGGTAGAGCCTACAGGAGAGTAGGTCGTAAGTTTGAAGGGCGTGGTCCTTTCGCTTCTCATATGTTCGATAGACTTTCTATTGGACAGAGACTTCCTGACCGCATTTCGCTGTTCTCTACTAGAGCACGCTCTGGCAAAATCACGGGAATTCCAACACTAGAGGAATTCAACAAGACACTCCGTGATTTCGGTAGAAAGTACGGCGAAGGCAAGTTCCATTCTGCTCAAGACTTCCTGGATAGAGGCATCAACGTAGTCACTGACCCTGAGATTCAGGATATCATTGACTTTATTCGTACCAAGCAAGATGAAATCTTCCGTCACGAAGTAGCATGGGGCGTTCGTGACGTTACCGATCATGCTGACGACTATAACTTCCTTTTCAACAAGGGCGGTTCTAGAGCAGATCGTGAAGCATTCAAAGCCGGTCGCAAAGCCTCTTTCAAAGACGGCAATATCAGAGGCGCTGGAGAATGGGACATTACGAAGGCCAAAGAAATGGGTCTCAAGCCCGTGGAACACTCTCTGGAGAACCTCTTTAGACGCTTCGAGAAGATGCAGCGTGATATCACGAAGCAGGCTTTCCTAAAGGATCTTCTAGACAACTACTCGTTCATGTCTAGAGTTCTGGACCCAGACGTAGCTACTAGACTTAAGGTCACCAGAGTTCCTGAGAGTGATCTTCCACTAGCAATGAGAACTGCGGCGCAACAAGCCGGAGAAGCCGTTTACTTGCCAAAGAGCATGTATACAGGTGCGGGCAGAGCAGGCTCAACTACGGGCGTTAATGGATTCTTCGAGGACTTTGCTGACATGCTTTCGTGGTCACCCAATGATGGGGGCCGTTTCACTCGTAACTTCTCCAAAGTCATCAACCAGATTAAGTACCTACAGACCGTACCTAATCTTGGCTTCCATATGCGTAACATGATGGGCGATATCGCAATGGGTTTGATGGATGACGTCAACCCTGCCGATTATACGCGCATCATCAAGAAGTACCTGGCACATAAGGCAGGTAGAAACCCTGTCTTTAACATCGCCGGAAGATCCTACAGCTGGGACGAGATGGTGGATTTGTTTCACAAGAACGCAGACAGCGGCTTCTTCCAGGTAGATACAGGAACCTACAATAGCCTTACTGCTGGTTCAATTCCGAAAGACCTTGGCAGAAACTTCGCTAACAACTTGCGCAAGGCTTCTGACATTCGTGAAGAAATGGGCCGTTTCGTTCACTTCGTCACTGCATACACTGATGAAGCGGAAGCTCTCTTTAAGAAGGGCGGCAAATCCGCTGACGAGATTGCTCGGCTTGCAGAAGACGCCGCTCTTTGGAGAGTTAACCAATACAAGTTCGACTACGGCGCACTCACTCCTTTCGAGAAGCAGCTAAAGACCACGTTTTTCCCGTTCATGACTTATGTTCGGAAAGCCGCTCCGTTGCTTCTAGAGCAGATGTTCTCAAATCCCCAGTTCTTGAGCATGGCTGGAAGATTCATGGAGTACAACGATGGCTCCGGTGCAGATGCTTTCAACGCACTGAACATTCCGCAATACATCAAAGACATGGGCTTCGGACTTCTCACAGATGAAGAAGAACCGTGGTATATGTCGTCGGACATGATGAACCTCGGCGCTCTAAACCTACTTACAAAGAGGAATCCAGAGTCGTTCTTCCGTGGAGTTCTGTCACAACTTAACCCACTAATGGCCGCTCCGATTGAACTAGGTACAGGAAGGGATCTGTACTTCAACCGGCCGCTAAATATGAGCTGGCAGGATTACGTTGGTAGCAACATCCCGATGGCTGGAGATATCCAGAGTGAATTCGGGCTAGACATTCCAGGTGTTCCAGGAAACGTCGGCAGAGAAGCATTCACCAATCCAGCTACAGCTAGAATCTCCGGTCTTGGTTTGCCTATCCGGAAGATTTCTGAGAGACAACAAGAACAGCAACATAACACCAACGTAGACCGCTCCATTGAAGCTCCTTTGAGAGCATTCAATAACGGTCAGGATATGTACTGGATCGACACTGAAGTTAACGCTCAAGGAACGCTTGACTATGTGTTGACGAATAGACAGAGCGGTGTTAAAATTGCGACGGCGGCAACACCTTCTGAGATAATTGCCATTGCTCAACAACAACCCCAATCAGATTACCAGGAACCTTACGTTTCGCCCTTGCGGCCACCCAGTTTTTCTGACGTAATGGGAAGAATCGCTGGATAGTGCCCTGTAGGTAATTTCAGTCCAATTTCTGAAAAAGA
>Ga0193738_1000355_pt1 | contig 26539 bp, 19 predicted proteins | sample L2a1metaG_FD_144927 | JGI IMG/M metagenome (GOLD analysis project Ga0193738, IMG submission 144927) | Soil microbial communities from a riparian zone of the East river system, Colorado, United States - L2a1 | ecosystem: Environmental > Terrestrial > Soil > Riparian zone | place: USA: East River... | reverse complement strand
TTGAATATCATTCACTTCAATTTCTATTCCACTATTATTTTCGGTTAAAAATTCCAGTTTATCTGCCAGAATTTCGGCGCAAATATAGTCTTTAAACTGAGCTAACGAATTTTTTAATCCATTCTCTGCTGCAACCTGTACTTCTATTCTATCTGTCAGTTCAAAGCCACTATCCTTGCGGATCTTCTGGATCCTGTTTACAAACTCCCGTGCATTTCCTTCATGCTCTAATTCTTCACTTATCATTACGTCCAAAGCCACCGTCAACTGTCCTTTACTTGCCACCAACCAACCTGGAATATCCTCACTTGTAATTTCTACATCTGAAGTTTGTAATATTAAGTCATCGCCATCAACTGACAAATTATATTGACCATCTTTTTCCAACTTACGTATTTGCTCCTGGTCAAATTGTCCCAACAATGCTGACACTGTTTTCATTTTAGAGCCAAGTTTTTTACCAAGTGCTACAAAATTTGGTTTGATCTTTTTGCTGATAAAAGTGTTATCAGGATTTAAATAGTCTATCTCTTTTACATTCACTTCAGCTTTTACCAGGTCTTCCACTTTTTTCAATTGACCTTTCATCGAAGCATTCAAAACAGGGATCAAAACTTTTTGCAACGGTTGACGAACCTTAATATTTTGTTTTTTACGTAATGATAAAATAAGTGAAGACGCATCCTGTGCTAATTGCATTCTTTCTTCAAGTGATGTATCAATCGCTTTTTCATTTGTTACAGGAAAATCAACATGATGAATTGATTCCACTTGAAAACGACCAGTGATCGCATTCAAATTGCTAAAAATTGCGTCGCTAAAGAATGGAGAAATTGGAGCGATCAATCGCAATACAGTCTCCAGGCATTCATATAAAGTTTGATAAGCACAAACCTTATCATGCTCGTATTCGCCTTTCCAGAAACGGCGGCGGCAAAGTCGAACATACCAGTTACTTAAATGCTCATCAACGAAATCTTCAACCACACGACCTGCCTGTGTTGGTTCATAATCATCCATGAACTCATTTACTTTCTTTACAACAGTATTGAGTGATGAAAGTATCCAGCGATCGATCTCCGGCCTTTCAGCTAATGGAACATACTTTTCTTTAAAAGAAAATCCGTCAACGTTGGCATACAAGGAAAAAAACTGGTATGTATTATAAAGAGTGCCGAAGAATTTCCGTTGAACTTCCTTAATACCATCCAGGTCAAACTTCATATTATCCCATGGAGAGGCATTGGTAACAAGGTACCATCTTGTAGCATCAGCGCCGAAGATTTCAATTGTTTTAAATGGGTCAACAACGTTTCCAAGACGTTTACTCATTTTATTGCCACTCTTATCAAGTACCAATCCGTTTGACACACAAGTTTTGAATGCAACAGAGTCAAAGACCAATGCCGCGATCGCATGAAGTGTATAAAACCATCCTCTTGTCTGATCGACACCTTCGCAAATAAAATCTGCAGGAAAGCTTTGCTTGAATGTTTCTTTATTTTCAAATGGAAAATGCCATTGAGCATAAGGCATAGCGCCACTATCAAACCAAACATCGATAAGATCAGGAACCCTTTTCATTGGTTTGCCTGATTTGCTGACAAGAATTATTTCATCAACATAAGGTTTATGCAAGTCAAGAATTCCTTCGTGCAAATAATGTTTGTTTACATCGCCACCTAATACTTCATTGGCTTTGCGAATTCCTGTATTTAATTCTTGAATTGAACCAATGCAAATTTCTTCTTCGCCATCTTCTGTTTTCCAAATTGGTAGCGGAGTTCCCCAAAATCTTGAACGACTGAGGTTCCAGTCAACCATATTCTCCAACCAATTACCAAATCTTCCTTCACCAGTTGATTTCGGTTTCCAGTTGATGGTTTTATTCAATTCAACCATCCGGTCTTTGATAGCAGTAGTTTTAATGAACCATGCATCAAGCGGATAATAAAGAACTGGTTTATCTGTACGCCAGCAATGAGGATAGCTGTGTTCGTATTTCTCAACTTTAAATGCTCTATTCTCTTTCTTAAGTTTAACCGCTATGTCAACATTTACATCAACATAATCTTTCTGATCCTTATAGTTCTTTACATAACGGTTGCTGAATTCTCCCAAACCATCAACAAATTTTCCTTCGCGGTCAACCATTGTAAGAATTCCGAGATTTCTCTTTAACCCCATCTTATAATCATCTGCCCCAAAAGCTGGAGCTGTATGAACTATACCTGTTCCATCCTCTACTGTAACAAACCCTTTTTCATTTGCATTACTATCGGCTACAACTTTAAATGGTTCTGCTCCGGGAGTTATTTCTTGAATTACTTTCGGTGAGTTAGCCTCAAAAGGAAGTAATTGCTCATACTCAATATCTCTTAACCCACTACCAGAAATAAAATAAACACTGCTTTTCTCTTTATTCCAAACTCTGTAATATGGAATTAAACCTTCTTTACCTGAGTAATTTTGAAACAGCTCATCATCTTCATTGTCGACTTGAACAAACTTTTTACTATCAAAAACCTTTTCAACTAATGCATGTGCCATAACGACTGTTATTGGCTCTTTTGAATATTGATTGAAGGTTTTTACTAAAACGTATCCTATATTAAGCCCCACTGTCAATCCTAAATTTGAAGGAAGCGTCCATGGAGTTGTCGTCCAAGCAAGGAAAAAAATGTCATCTGATTTTGCAATATCAAACAAAAACTCGCTTCTCTTATTTCGGACAGTTCTAAACATTGCTATTACAGAAGTGTCCTTTACATCTTTATAAGTTCCAGGTTGATTTAATTCATGTGAACTTAAACCAGTGCCTGCTGCTGGTGAATATGGCTGAATACTTACACTTTCATACAACAACCCTTTTTTATACAATTCACTCAGCAACCACCACAAAGTTTCAATGTATTCATTTTTGAAAGTGATATAGGGATCATTCAGATCAACCCAATAACCCATCTTGCGGGTGATGTCATCCCATTTGTCTTTATAGCGAAGAACCGCTTCACGGCATTTCTGATTATATTCTTCAACAGAAATTTTTTTGCCAATATCTTCTTTTGTAATTCCTAATTCTTTTTCAACTCCGAGCTCAATTGGTAAACCATGTGTATCCCAGCCACCTTTTCTTTTTACCTGGAAACCTTTCATGGTTTTATAGCGACAAACAAGATCTTTCAGTGTTCTTGAGATAACATGGTGAATGCCGGGCATACCATTGGCGCTGGGCGGGCCTTCATAAAACACAAATGGTGTGGCACCTTCACGAAGAGTCACACTTTTTTCAAATGCCTGTTTCTCTGCCCACTTGGCCAGTATTTCCTGCTCGATTGACGGTAAATTGAGTTGCTGGTATTCCCTGTATTTCTGACTCATAAAAAGTCTGCGAAGTTAAGGGAAAAAGGCTGCCCTGTAAAGGCTTTCATAATGCAAGACACCTCCTGTCGGGAAGTGTCTTGATTGTTTAACGAGTTATTTTAGTTGACTTTTGCCGATGCTTTATAATCGTGCCCGATGAACTTTGTGATCTCAGCTTTTATTTTATTATCAATTTCTGCCACAGTTATTTTCTTTGCTGCATAATCCTTTCCAAGATTGATCAGGTATTCATGCAAAAATTTATCCTCGATCTTATTTTTAAGTGAAATGACATCATGTGTATTGATATAGTCGCCCCATATTTTTCTTACACGGCCCCAATAGTCTGCATTTTTTTGCCAGTACTCTTTTGCAGCAACACACTCTTTCTCATCTATTCGCTTATAAATATTTTGTCCCTTCTCCTCTACTAACAGTTTATCCGCACCGTTGCTACGGATTATTTTCTGATTGTCTTGTTCATGCAAGTAACCACTATCTGTGATATTCAAACGATTTGTTCTTTTTAAAATATTATAATCATTGCGAACAGAATATTCTCTTCTTGGCAGAGGTGCATCTGTAGTATTCTGCCAAATTATTTTTCCATCAAGGTCTACAAACTGGCTATAACCCTGGTAGCGGGGTTCATCGGCTACTTCCCAAACGGTTTGTGTCCACTTTCCTTTTACGTCGCTGGCAGGCACAGTTTCCTTTACCCAAGTTCTATCTCCTTTATATTTCCAGATAACAGGGTTTTCGTACGTCCATTCTTCACGCCAATGTTTAACGACAGTATTTTGTCCTACCACCAACAAATGTTGGATCACAATTTTTTTATCGGTTACGTCAATTGGTAAAGCCAATTCTGCGGTGCCGCCTGTTTCTTCACGGTCATGATATTTATAATCGGAGTTTGGAGAAAATGTTTCGGCATAACGAAAATCAACCTGGAAACAGCCACATAATTTATCAATTATTTTTTTATCTTTTTGAGCTTGTGCTTCTGCTGGCAAGCTCAATATTGTGATCATGGCTATTCCAATCACTCGTTTCATAGTCGTATAATTTTCGGCAAAGCAATGACGGATGCATGACAAACACTTACGGTATCGGAAAACAGGTTTACGCAAAAAGAAAAAAACCATCCACTTAAGTGTGAATGGTTTCGAATAAGGGTAAAGGGTTTTCAAATATATTTTGCGATCATCCTTTCTTTAATAAAACAGATTCATAAGCAGGATAGCCTCTTTCTCCATTTTGAGTTAAAGCTGTGAAGCGGATCTTATAATAATTATTATCTCCGTCTTTTATAATATAATAGCGGTCTGTTCTCACAGCGGGACTAACTCCAGGTCCCCCACCACTTCGCCAATCAGCTGCAATAGCATTTTGCGTAGTCAAAAATGTTTGTGCTGTTATATCTGCTTCTGTAAAATCAGTGAAAGCTTTTGAGGCTACCATCACTTTTGCCACTTGCACATTTCGGTTTAGCAGAATAATATCCTGGAAAAGGTAGGGCACTTCTCCTGTACCAAAGTTTGTAACATTGGAAAAATATGTCCAGGTAATATCCCATTTTTTCTTTGCAGGTTCTACTGCTGCTGCACCGCTTTCAAATGAAATATATTTAAAGAAGTAAGCATCATCTTTTGAAATATCTATAGAAGAAAAAGTGGTAGCCGCTATATCTGCATGTTGTACTGTATAACCACCAGATGCATTGCGAATAATGCGGATCTTTTTCCATCCTCTTGCTGGTGCAGGGTTACCAACACCCGTACCACGGTTTACAATATAGACCTTGTTATCCGATGCACTTGCTGCGATGGAAGCAATGGCAGTTTTTGTAAGATCGCCATTGGGATAATCGACATAGGCTAAAGATGCAGTAGTAGGAGCCGCCTGGCTAAATGCTACCTCATTATAAAATCCAACTGTATCGGTTGCAGATACTGCATTCAGATCATTTTTGTTGATCTGTTTTGCTATCATTGCCGAAGATGAGTTAAGAATAACACGAAAATCATCACTTCCAGAGTAGAATCCAAGATCCCATGCAGTACGCAATACGGGTGTTCCCCTATTGGCACTTAGATCAATAAAAACTTTATTCGGATAATTGATCCCGCCGCCATTTATTACACCAGTAGAAGTAGATGAAACAAGTTCTCCAAAGCTTAATGTAAATTGTTTTGTAACACCTATCAACACCGGTGCACCTGAGCTATAAAGATCAAATACGGTTTTCTCATCACCATCAAATAATGCATCTGTCTTTTTAGTAAGAATAAATGATGCCTCATTATTTCCTGAAGGAACAGTTAGTAAGATTTTTCCTGCAGCTGCTGCGGGTGTAGTAGTATAATCAGTGCCGTATATTGCACCCAGTTCATTAAGATTTATCACTACAGGCACTTCAGTATTTACACCTCTTGACAATTTTACTTTTACAGTTATGCTCGTTTCGTTTGCAGAAATACCTTGCGCAGAAGTTTCAAACACTGCATAATTATCAGGTAGCTCAGCTTCCCGTTTGCGACATGATACCAATACCAAAACCATCATCGATAAAACAACACCGTTTCTTATTATTCTTTTCGTAAACATTGTGAATGATTTTATTTTAGTAGCTATTATTTTTTCTCCCAGTTAAAGCTCAGGCCAACAAAAAATGAACGGCCAGTTGCAAGATTCCTCACTCCATTTGAACCATGAGTTCCTCCTTCAACATACGTACTGTTTATCCGATCAACATCAAACAGGTTTCTTATACCCGCATTGATAGATAAATACCTGAATGCTTTTTTATTCAATGTAAGATCAGCCATGTGATATCCTTCTTGTTCTGTCAAAACAACTTTTTGGCTTGAATTCACTGCATAATATGGTCTCTTTCCCGTGAATTTATAAAACATGTTTACATCAAGTCCTGCTTTTGAAAAGGTATAACCGATAATTGAGTTTATCTCTGGAGACCATTGCATTACAGGTAATGATTCATCTGTTTCTGAATAATCATTATAAAAACCGGTATAAGAGGCTCCCGCTGATAAATTCCACTGTTTGCATTTCACAGATGAAGTCAGACTCATGCCCGAAGTTTTGCTATCAGAAACATTTGTAAGAATAAAGACATTGGGATCGCTGGCAGATACTGCATAATCGATCAGGTTCTTTACATCGTTATAAAAACCACTTAATACTGTTGTGTACACTGCCTGATTGGATGTTGTTTTTTTCCAATTCAATGAACCGGTAAAGCTGTTTGATGTTTCTGCTTTCAGGTCAGGATTTCCAACTATCTGGTGATTGGCATCAAAGAAATTAAAATATAATTCTCTAAGTGATGGCGAACGGAAACCATTAGCATAAGCCAGGCGCAGATCAATGTCTTTTGTCAATACAAATTTTGTATTGATCGAGGGAACAACCGGCGGCGCATCATACACTGAGTTATTTATAAACCGAAGTCCGGGCCTGATATTAATATTTTTAGAAGGAGTGATTTCCCATGTCACAAACAAAGCATAGTCATTAATTTTATTACTTCCTGATTTTAGTCTTTCTCCTTCGCCGCTTTCTAAGTTTATATCAACTCCGGGTTGAAATGAAAATGTTTGTGACAATTTATAATTTGCCATCGCTCTAAAAGTAAATCCTTTAAAGTCAACGACAGATTGTTTACCTGTTCCCATATCAATACTTACTTTACCAGTTTGTTCACTTACAGTGGTGGAGAAAACCTGTCGACTATAATCGGTAAAAGAAGATTGCAGTTGAAAATTCAGATCACTATTTACAAAATAAGATGATTGCAACTGGTGCATCACTCTATTGGTAAGATATTCCTGGTCATAAGCAAAATTTTCACCGGAAACCGGGTCAGGAAATGTTTGATAATTTCCAGGATTTGTAATTATTTCATCTAAACCATCAATGCGATAGCGAATATTGAATTTGCTTGTGTGATAAGCAATAAAACCATTTGCCAGCAACTGATCCTTCTTATGCCAAACTAATTCTCTCCCGGTTGCGGTGTCTTTCCAACCACCAAAATAGTTGTGACCAAATGCTCCGCCTACTTCCCAATTTTTATGTCTCCAAGTAAGCGCTGCATATTGGTTATGTATTCCCCGCCCGTTCCCATATTCGTCACCGATCGTTTCTTCATGAATTTTTGCAGTTACAAAAAGTGTAGAAGCAGAAGCTTTTTTTGTAATGATATTGATAACACCTGCCAATGCATCTGCTCCATAAACAACTGACATCGGGCCTTCAACTATTTCAATTCTTTCAATAGAATTAATATCAATTTGATTAATGTCGATTTCGTTCGAAGTACCCTGGCGTCCTGTCATCGGCAATCCATCTATAAGGATCTTTACATTCTGCCCTTTTAACCCAAGCATTGTCATTGCTGATCCGCCGGTAGCTACATCTTGTGTAAACCGAATATTCAATTCATTGCTTAAAACATCCTGCAGTTTAGTTGCTCCCTGTTTTTGTATTCTTTCTTTTGAAATTGTGAGAACCTGGTAAACCGAAGCTCTTGCTGACTGTGGTTTGTATTGACCTGTAACAATTACTTCCGAAAGTTCTTTTGCCTTAGTGGTGTCTTCCTGTGCTGAAGCGATCATCGTTAGAGCTATCGCAACAGAAAGACTGTAAATTTTTCTCATAAAGTTTTATTTCGCCGCAAAGATTCTTTGCCAAAAAATTATTTTCATCATAATAATGTCATGAAACAATGATGAAAATTTCTTTTACAAATAAATGACGACGTTTTGTTGATGAATCATGAAATGAGTTGAGCAAAGTCATGAGTAATAAAATATATTCCAAGCGGAATTCATTTTACAGAGAGTCGATAATATAATTTCATCATATTATCACTTTGCTTTTCGCCTGCTTAGTTATTTATGCTAATTGTGCTTCACTTAATATTTCTTTCCTTTCTATTTTCTTGTTCTTAGTTTTCTTTTTCATTTTGTTCAGCCAGATCATCGTTCCGGTTATTGGTAAACTGGTTGCTATCAAACATGCAAGGAAATAAAGCCACTTGGTAAATGTTCCATAAACATTACCCACATGAATAGCTTTAATAGAGCCTGCTACTCTTTCATTGAAAGGTTTGTTTTTAAAAACGTCAAGCTTTAATACTTTACCGCTGTATTGATCAAGTGTTAGCCTGTCTCCTGCTGCAGGCGCAAAGAAACCTAGTTTGGTTTTTGTGATCGTAGTAACAGCAGTTGAATCTGCAGGCAATGTGATGTTATAATTTCCAGTATACACTAATTGCTTATCAGCTTCTGTTATATAATCAGCAACTGACAAACTGTTGAGAGTAGCTTTATCTCCTGGCAATTTTGATTTCGGTGTTTTTTCTTTGGGTGCATCTTTGGGCTTATATGTTCCCAGTGTTTTCTGCAAACCACTCCTATACCATTCAAACGAAAAAAAAGGCCCTGTCAATCCCATTAATAAAAGGAAGAGCAACGCATAAAACGCTAATGAATTATGCAGATCATGATTAATACGTTTCCATCCTGCACTCCATTTTACTTTTAATCCTTGTTTCCAGTTTCTTATTTTTTGCGGAAACCAAATAATAAGACCCGTGATACAACCCAGCGTAAAAATTATAGTTGCGGTACCAGTAATTATGCTCCCTAGTTCTCTATTTGTTACTCCTTTAATGATAGGTTTTTTAACTCTGTCTAATAAAAGCCAACGATGTAAGCTGAACATTGTTGACATAAATTCTTTCGTTCCGTTCTTTTCTTTTGAGGTACCAGTTATATCACCCGTATACGGATTGACCATATAAGTTGTGCCTCCTCTGTTCGTGCTGTCTGCTTTTATTCTTACATTAAATTGATATGTACGGGTAAGATCAGCGGGTACAGTAATGCTGCTTATTATCCCCCCGGTACTTGTTCTGATTTTTTCGAGTAAAGAATCAACAGGTATGCGTTGCTGTCCATCAAGTGGTTTCACCTTATATAAATGAGGAGCCGCTCTCTCAGTAAGTTCAGTATTGAACACATAAACGGTACCACTAAAGCAAATGGCAATAACAATTAAGCCGCTGGTTAGCCCAAGCCACAAATGGATGTCGTTAAAAAACTTTCTTACTCTTTGCCATTTGCTTTTTCCAGTTGAACGATTTGACATGTGTTGAAGGCTTAAATTTTTAAAACAAAAAGAATTATAACTTATTTTGCGCAGAAACCTGAACTGAAAGAATTCCAAAACAAAAGACAAAGAGCAGCCGGGTCATGATCTATTTTTTTGTGGGCAAAAGTCTGTTATCATGCAAATGATGTCTTACGGAAAAAGGAATTCGGTTTACGCAAAGTGGAAAACATATTTTACATTCACGCAAACAACTGTTCATATGAAATGGATCACCATTCTTATAGTTTTTATTTTTTCATTGTCAGCTCATGCACAGGATAGCCTGAGCAACCATTATAAAATTTATGATACACGTACAAAACAGGTTATAACGATTGACAAAATCGTGACAGATATGGCCGATGCAGATGTTTTGTTTTTCGGAGAAGAACATAATGACAGTGCAGGCCATTATTTGGAAAATAAAATTTTCAGAGCACTACATGCACAATATGCGGATAAAGTTATTTTAAGTATGGAAATGTTTGAGACAGATGGCCAGCTTGTATTAAATGAATACCTCGGAGGAACTATTGATGAAACCCGATTTTCAAGAGATATAAGATTATGGAGTAATTACAAAGATTACCGGCCAATGATCGAATATGCGAAACAAAATAAGATACCGGTAATTGCTGCAAATCCACCGAGACGTTATGTAAGCCTTGTTACCCGTCGTGGCATGAGATCATTGGATAGCTTATCAAAAGATGCAAAAAAGTTTTTGCCGCCATTACCATATGATACATTAAGCGGTCGGTATCGTGAAAAATTTATGGATATAATGAAAGGTAGCCCAGGTAGTTCAAGTCAAAATATTTATTATAGTCAAAGTCTTTGGGATGCAGGAATGGGCTATAGCATTTATAGTTATTTAAAAAAGAATAAACACAAAAAAGTATTTCATTGTGTGGGCGGTTTTCATACAGAAGAAAAACTCGGCACAGCGGCCCAGTTGCAAATGAGAAATAAGAAATTGAAAATTTTGAATATCGCCAGTTTCAGTGATGCTTCATTCAGCAATCCTGATTGGGAAAAATTTAGTTATAAAGGCGACTATATTATTCTTACAAACCCTGATCTGAAAAAAACATTTTAGTTTACGTTTGAAACTTAAATAAAATCTTATGCTAAGTAAATCAATGCAGGAGGCGCTAAACAAACAGGTACAGATGGAATCAGAATCATCACAGGCATATCTTGCTATGGCCTCGTGGGCGGAGATACAACCGGGCCTCCAGGGTGTCACTGAATTCTTTTTTAAACAATCTGATGAAGAAAGAATACACATGTTAAAATTGCTTCGCTTCATAAATGAACGAGGTGGTTTTGCAATGATTCCGGCCTTAGAACAGCCTATGGTTACTTTTCAGTCGCTGCGCCGGGTGTTCGAAGAGTTCCTTAAACATGAACTGAAAGTAAGTGATAGCATTAATGATCTTGTCCATCTTGCACTAACAGAAAAGGACTATGCCACGCATAATTTTTTACAGTGGTACGTAAATGAACAAATGGAAGAAGAAAGAGTAGCTCGTACACTAAATGATAAGCTTGAAATGATCGGTGATGATAAAAGCGGTTTATATTTATTTGACCGTGATATCATGAATTATCGGGGACAGAAAGAGTAATGAGTGGGCAACGAAAGATTGCACACACTCATTACTCATCATTTGTCATTTATAATCTAAGCTTAATACCTCCATTCATTACAAATCCATCAAGCGGCGCATAAATATCCCTGAATTGAGGATTATCAATTGTGCCCGTATATATGGTATCAAATTTTGTTTGCCTTGAATCGGTAAAGTTTTCAAAATTGATATACACTGAAAATTTCCTCCAAAGCTTTTCTGCCATCAAGCCGGTTATCCAATACGATTTACCTGTTGCTCCATCACTTAATTGCTGTTTACTGAAATAATAAGCTTCTAAACCGATCTTCCATTTTTCTTCTACTTCATAAAGCAAAACATTGTTCAATCTGTGTCGTGGTGTTAGAAAATTCTCAGTTTTTATATCTCCTTCATGCAAGTAGGCTTTGGTATAGGTGTAACCAATAAATAATTTAAAATCACTGTATCCTAATTTCACATTTGTTTCCATGCCCCTGCTATCAAAATGACCGTTTACGTTTATGAAACTATAAGTTGGTGCCATTGGTACAGCCTGTAACATCAATGGATCATGAATTCGTGTATAAAAGAAAAGGTGATTTATACTAAAGCTTATTTTATCATCGGCAAATTTTGTACGGTAGTTAATATCCGCATTTACGCCATAGCTTTTTTCCATTTTATTTTCATCAGCATTTATTGGAAGGACGTTCTTGTATAATAATCTTTCGCTTTCTTCGGTAAAGATCGTTGGCGTTTTGTACCCCAGGCCACCACCAATTCGGGAAGAAAGTTTTGGTGAAAATTTAAACAACATTGAAAGTCGCGGCAGAACAGCAAACCCATAATCTTTTACATAATCCCCTCTTAAACCTGTTTCCAAACTAAATTTATCGTTTGCCTTAAAATTATTTTGAACAAATAACCCTGTCGTTATTTGTTCATAGTTTCTCAAAGGAGTTGATGTTAACTTTATTTCTTCAAAATGATCGGTTACAAAATTGATACCTCCTGTCCACTCAGATCTATCGCCGTGATAAGAATAAGCGGCTTCGCTAAACGTTCCTGTTTGTGAGCCATTAAATACATAATTAGTTACATCTATCACTCTTTTAAAGCGGTTAATACTATTTTTAAAAGTGAACTGACTTTTATCATTGAAATGATGATCCAACAAAAGTTGTGAACTATAGCGATCCGTATTATTTATTTCTGTATAACCTGTAGGTTTATTTCCTTTAATATATTCTATATCACCACCTGTTCTTTTTTCTGTTGAAATATTTCCACCGATCATCAATTGTGTTTTCTCCTTTATATAAAAGAATAGTTTGGGGTTAAGAGTGTAGCGTTCAAATTCCGGGATGGCAGTTAAACCCACAGTTGAAGGATCATAAGCCGAATTACTGTTGCGTGAAGCAAACAATGTTACTCCGATCTTCTTAAATTTTTCGCCATAAAAACCACTGGTGTTTATTCCGCCTGCACTTGTTACATCAATATGAAAGTTTAACTCTCTTTCCTCTTTTGGCGATTTTGATATAAGATTTACCAAACCTGCAATAGCTCCGCCTCCATATAAAGTAGAAGTTGATCCTTTGATCACTTCAAATTGCTTTAGATCGAGCGGTGGTGTTTGTAATAAACCTAATCCTCCACTAAATCCGGCATATAACGGTAATCCATCTTTCAATATCTGTGTGTATCGCCCATCTAATCCCTGGATCCGAATTGAAGCGTTAGCTGAAGTTGCGGATGTTTGTTGTGTAGTAATACCAGTGCTTTCATTCAATACCATTCTTATATCACCGGGCTTCATATTTGCTTTTTCATCCAGTTCTTCGCCGGCAACAAATTCAACTCTTGTAGGAATATCACGTATTGTTCTTGAGCTGCGTGTTGATTGGATCACTACTTCCTCCTCCTCTTCTTCCTCTGTTTCCATTTCGATCATTACATCCTGATCTGGTGGAAAGTCATACTTAACCTCCTTTTCCGCATAACCAATTGAAGTGATCTTGATCGTATATTTTCCTGCAGGAATATCTTTTATTAAGATAACACCTGCAGAATCAGCGGCTGTTGTCCTTTTTAATTCTTTTAAAGTCACTGATGCCCCCGTGACGCCTTCACTGGTTTCTTTATTTATAATTTTTGCTTTGAATGTATGTTGAGCTGATGCAGTAAACGCTGTAAACAGCATCACTGCAACTAAAAAAAATCGTTGCATAGGTAAATGATTAATTAAAAAACTTGTTGACTTTGATTTGGTTTATCAAACAAGTTTAGGCGGCTGCCAGAAATCATAATGAACATCAGGAATTGAGGAAAGAATAAAACCAGCATATTGCTGTCCAGAGAAACTAGGAATTATTTCAAGATCGTTATGTTCAAGTGAAACGGTAAAACCAGAACAACCGGTACAGGTAAAAAAAGGAGAACAGCTACCGCTATCATCATTACCTTCTTCCCGGTCTGCATTCATTGCAATCTGATCTTCAGGGCAATTGTCGAATGTGCAACAAGGAATTGCAAAAAGAAAAAGTAAATAAGCAGCTAATATGAAAGCGAAGACCTTCATTTTAATTTTAGGCTCTCAATAATAATTCACAAGGCTTAAGCCCTGTGTGTTTTTTAAATGCAGTGGAGAAATGCGAAATAGAAGAATAACCCAATAACATAGAAACCTCGGTTACACTTAATCCTTTTTCGTACAATAAATATTTAGCATGCTCCATCCTTTGACTTTGGTAAAAATCAAAAATGGTGGTTCCAAACATTTCTTTGAATCCTTTTTTCAGGTAACACTCATTGATCGCTACTTTACGGCTAAGCTCTTTAATTGTGATTGGCTCACCGATATGCTGGATCAGGATCTCTCTTGACTTAGTTATTTTTTCACGATCTGCTTCATTGGCCAAAAACTTACAATTGATCACATCAATTTCTTTTTCACCCAACATGCAGTCAAGGCTGTAAAGCAACAACATTTGAGTTTGCGCATTGATGTAAATATTTTCCAGGCTATCGGTGTATGTATGATTCAGCAATCCTTCCAATACCATTCTTGTTTTACCACAAAGGGGCAATATTTTAGTAAAAGAAGAAACATGCTTAAATTTCAAAACATCGTCGCTCAATATCTCATTCCCTTTACGGGTTACAAATTGAGAAATATGTGCCGGCGAAAAACGAAAACTCATTACATCCACACTTTCTACTCTTTCAACACAGGATCTTGATGCGCTGTATTTGCACATATTGCACTCAATATCTTTCTGGCGGCAATACACATTACCCGAAACGCAGAACTTCAATTCAAGATAATTTTCTTTCGGTTTGCTCTTTTCGTAATGATAAACCAGCATACCCATATCTTCCATGTTCCAGTTACCAGTGTTATGATACCTGTTAATAGAATACTGAACAGAACCGGGTATCAATCTTACTTTTTCCTGGAGCATAACAAACTGATCCTGTAAAACAGATTGACGGTAAGCCAGTGATAATATATCCGGAGGATTATGCATTAGTCTGCAAATTTACAACACAAACCGCTAATTGCCTTACCATAGATCAACGAAGACGATAATTCTACCTTAAAATGAAGGAGTTTTAAAAAAAATTCTCTGTTTGGCTGTAACGATTAACTTTGCCGGGCCTCCCCCGAACAGATCGGGGGAGACTTTTATTAAATGATTCATCCCCATACATATATTCACCCAAATGCCCGTTTGGCAACCAATGTGAAGGTTGATCCCTTCACCGTTATTCACCAGGATGTTGAGATAGGTGACGGCACATGGATAGGATCAAATGTTACCATAATGGAAGGGGCAAGGATCGGAAAGAATTGCCGGATCTTCCCGGGTGCCGTTATAGCTGCCATTCCGCAAGATCTAAAATTCCAGGGCGAATATTCACAGGTGATCATTGGTGATAACACCACTATCCGTGAATTTGTTACCATTAACCGCGGAACTGTTGACAGGGAAAAAACAGTGATCGGCCGCAACTGCCTTATCATGGCCTATTGCCATTTCGCACATGACTGTATTGTTGGCAATAACTGCATCATGAGCAATAACACCCAGGTGGCAGGTCACGTTACAATTGGTGATTGGTCAATATTAGGTGGAATGACCGCAGTTCACCAGTTTGTTCGCATTGGTCAGCATTCATTTCTTAGCGGTGGTTCGTTAGTGGGTAAAGATGTGCCTCCATATATTAAGGCAGCAAGAACTCCCCTTTCTTATGCGGGAGTAAATTCGATCGGTTTAAAGAGAAGAGGTTTCGGCGTTGAAAAGATCAATCACATTCTTGATATTTATCGTTGTATATATAATAAAGGACTAAACACAACCCAGGCAATTGAATACCTAGACGAAGAATTTGATGCAACAGACGAAAGAGATGAGATCGTAACATTTATCCGCGAATCGAACCGCGGCATTATAAAACGCTTCACCAAAAACAGTGTGGATGAAGATATCGCTGACTGATGCGGGTAAACGCTTCAACCGCGACTGGATCTTTCGTCATCTTACCTACGAGTTTTCTGCAGGACAATCTTATGCTATCATTGGACCAAATGGTTCGGGGAAAAGTACATTACTACAAGTATTGAGTGGATCGATGCAGGTGAATGAAGGGAATGGAGAATGGACAATGGACAATAAGAGATTAGAACTTGAAAAAGTTTATACCTATATTTCCATCTGCGCTCCTTACCTGGAAGTAGTGGAAGAAATGACGCTGATAGAATTTTTAGATTTTCATGCTGGGTTTAAACCCTTTCTTTCTTCAATTACTTCAGAAAAAATAATTTCAATTCTTGGTTTAGAAAATGCAGTGAGCAAACAGATCCGTAATTATTCTTCAGGCATGAAACAACGGGTTAAACTTGCACAGTCGATCTTTTCTGATGTACCAGTTGTTTTGTTGGATGAACCTTGCACAAATCTTGATTCAAACGGTATTCAGCTTTATCATTCTTTAATTAATGATTACTGTAAAAACCGGATGGTAGTTGTAAGCAGTAATGATGAAGTGGAGTTTTCTTTCTGTAAAGAAAAGATTTCACTTACGGCGTATAAATGAGATCGCCTTATTAATGCACATCATCGAGGTTAATTAAACAAACATTTAATTAACTAGTGTTCAAAATCGTTCCCAAATTCCCTGAGTTTCAATTTAAAATGTCCAAAAAAATTGTGAGAAGGATGAAATTATTTTCGCAGGACCAAATTTCGCCACCAATTTCTTTTCATGCAGGGTTGTTCTACCAGTTTATAATACATAGCAGAGGCGATCAAAACAATCAGTAAAAGCAATAGATATGATAGAATAAAAGAAATAACAGGGCTTTTAATTTCTATGAAATTTAATAATCTTCCTGCCCCAGACATAACCTGCTCATGAATGAGGTAAATGCTATAACACATACCACCAATAATTGCAATGGGCGCAAAAGAAAAAGCTTTAATCAGCCACTTGTTTGTCAGAGTTGTATAAAATAATAAAACCATCAGCAGGTATTTTAGAATATATCCGTTTGTGGAATTGAACCCTATTATGAAGGGAAGTAAAATAAGGCTGGTGATTCCGATTACAAACCCTGCCCACACAGGTCCTGGAAATTTTATTCTTTCAACATACAAGTCCGCCATTAGCATACCACACAGGAAATAATGAAGAAACTTAAATACATGCATTCCATGCCACACATTAAACCAGTAATATGTATTTGCCAAAATCAAAAAAAGGAATATTGCCCATCTTATTTCTCTTTTCTTTAAACGGTACAACAAACCTATCAAAGGAGCAAGCAGGTAAAATTGTATCTCGATCTCCAGTGTCCAGGCAACCGGAAGAACATAAGAGTGCTGATGAAATACTTCATTATGCACATAAAAAAAAGAAGCAATGAAATGAGGAAAAAGTTCAGCGAACTCATATTTCTTCACTATAAAGACAAGTGCAATAAAAGCAATAATTAACGCCAGTAGATACGGAGGTTCCATCCTTGTTAGCCTGCGCAGATAATAGTTTTTTAAATCAGCTTTCTCACTGTTGTAAATATATTTTTTTGCAAAATGATGTCCTAAAACAAAACCACTGATGATAAAAAAGAAAAATATACCAAACACGCCATCTAAACTAAACTGACCCCAATAGCCTGTCACAAATTCACCTTCATAAAATTTCTGATTTATAAAACTCGGGATATGCGCTATGCATACCACCATGAATATGGCAACAAATCTCAATCCATCCACTTGTGGCAAATAAAAACCGCTTGAAGTAATTCTTCTGAATTTTTCGAGAAAAGGTTTTGACATATTTGGAGATCTATCGCTGGCTTGCGATCAATAAATTCAAATCAGTATACTTAAGATCAAAACGTTGACTAAGATAGAAATTGGTCAGTGCACCTTTAAAAAGGTAAATGCCACCACGAAGATGTATATGATGCCATACCAGGTTTTCAAACCCCCCTTCGTCCCCTGCTTCCATTAATAATGGCATCAACACATTACTAATAGCTTGTGAGGCAGTTCTTGCAAATCCAGAAGGAATATTTGGTACACAATAATGAATGACCCCGTATTTTAAAAAGACAGGATGCTCATGACTGGTGATCTCTGAAGTTTCAAAACATCCGCCCCTATCTATGCTAACATCAATAACAACAGAGCCTGTTCGCATATTACTTACCATTTCTTCTGTCACAACCATTGGCGTTCTTCCCGTCTCACTCCCCAATGCACCAACAGCTACTTCACAAGTCTTTAATTGCTTTGACAACATCCGTGGCTCTATAACTGAGGTCCACAAACGATGCCCAACATTATTTTGCAATCTTTTTAAACGATACACATTATTGTCAAAAACTTTTACGGAGGCGCCCAAAGCCAGGGCTGCTCTTACTGCATACTCACCCACAATACCGGCACCAATTACAATTACTTTAGTCGGAGCAATACCTGAAATACCACCGAGCAAAACTCCTTTACCGTGATTTGCAGAACCCAGGTATTGTGCAGCGATCAGCATTACGGCGCTACCAGCAATTTCACTCATACTGTGTACGATCGGGTATGTACCGCTGTCATCACGCAAGTTCTCAAATGAAATTGCCGTGATCCTTTTATCCATCATCCTTTGCAATAGCTCGGCCTTCAGTATTGAAAGATGAATAGGTGAAATGATAACCTGGTTGAGTTGTAACAAAGGAATATCTTCATCGATCACCGGTGCACTCTTAACAAGTATAGGCGCTTTAAAAACTTCAGCACGATCATAAACGATCTTTGCACCTGCTTCACTATAATCTTTATCACGGAAATGTGCAGCCTCTCCTGCGTTATGCTCGATCGTCACTTCATGACCGTTACTCACAAGTACACTCACTGCATCTGGTGTTAACGCAATACGATTTTCCTGGAAGGCAATTTCTTTTGGGATACCTATCTGCAGCTTTGCACCTTTGGGTTTTATATCCAGCGTTTCTTCAAGAGTCTCGTAGCTGAACGATGTGCTGATCTTTGGTCTTTGCTGGCTCATTAGCTGGTTGTTAGTTGCCGGAACTATTTTTTTGTACAAGCTTTATTAATTCTATTCGGCTTCCGTTGTGTCACTCACTTGTACGTTCGGTAATCCTATTCAACTGTTTCTCCTGTAATGGCTGAAAGACTTGATGCAGTACAAGAGTGCGACGCAACCGTTGCTTAATAGTAGCAGCTTGACGGGAATCAAAAATAACTATTTATCCTGTATAGTAAGGTGGCGGGTTTCTGAATCTTCTACTTCAATAAACACATGAACTGTATCATTTCGAAACAAGCCGGGAGCTTTTTCGGGCCATTCGACAAAACAAATATGATCGCTGTAAAGGCAATCCTCCACTCCTGCTCTTATTGCTTCCTCCTCATCCTTCAGCCTGTACAGGTCGATATGGAAGATCTTGCCGGACGGAAAATAATATTCATTGATAATTGAAAAGGTGGGACTGCCTACAACATCTTTTACACCTTTTACCTCGCAAAGTGCATGTATAAAAGTGGTTTTGCCGGCACCCATGTTTCCATGGAAAGCAATCACTTTCTTATCCCCGATTACCTGCCAAAACTGAGTGGCAGCGTCTTTGATTCCATTTAATTTATACTCGATTTTCACCGGGCAAAGATATTTGTGCTTTTGCAACAGCGTGTATAAGATTATCAAATGCTTAATTGGCTTGCCTTTGTTAAATTCGTATTTTTGCAACAGAATTTGCAACAATTAGAAAAGGAATTACTATGGAAAATGTACAATGGAAAGTAGACGGAATGGATTGCAGCAGTTGTGCCCTCACCATTCATAAATACCTGGAAAAACAGGGAATGAAAAATGTGAAGGTGAATTCAGTAAGTGGTGATGTAAGTTTTGAAATGAACGGTGGTGCAGCAACACCAAAAATCATAAAAGGATTAAGTGATCTCGGTTACGAGGTGGCCAATCAACAACAAGTAACCAAAAAGAAAAAACCATTTCTTTCAACCCATCTTCAACGCTTCTTTTTCTGTCTTCCATTTGCGTTGGTGTTTGTGTTGCACATGATCCCAGGTTTGCATATTCATTTTTTGGAGAATCCGTGGTTGCAATTGGGATTAACGATCCCTGTTTACTTGGTCGGTATGGACTTCTTTGGCAGAAGTGCCTGGAAAAGTTTACGAAATGGTTTACCAAATATGAATGTGCTGGTTGCTCTTGGTTCTACAGCAGCTTTTGCTTACAGTTTATATGGTACATTAACCGGGCAGGCCGAAAATTTCATGTTCTATGAAACATCAGTTACCATCATCACACTCGTATTCCTCGGTAATTATTTAGAGGATGCTTCTATTCAATCAACACAAAGAGAGCTAAACAAATTGGTGAAGTCGCAAAAGGTGATGGCTAATATGATCGCTTTTGATGATAAACACCAGGAACAAATTTTTCCAGTTGAAAACACACAATTAAGAGTTGGCGATCTTATTTTAATAAAAAGCGGTGAACAAGTTCCTATTGACTGTAAAATTCTTTGGGGCGAAGCTCATGTGAATGAAGCCATAGTTACTGGCGAAAGCAGTCCTGTTCATAAATATGCAAAAGATAAATTGATTGGTGGTAGTGTGATCTCCGATGGAACTATTAAAGCACAGGTAACCGCAGTTGGTGATGATACTGTTCTTGCAGGTATTATTAATATGGTAAAGCAAGCACAGGGAGAAAAACCCCCGGTACAACAATTGGCAGATAAGATCAGCGCCATATTTGTTCCGCTTGTTATTGGTATCGCTATAGTAACGCTGGGAGTAAATTGGATCCTGATGAAAGAATTTACACCTGCATTAATGCGAAGCATTGCTGTATTGGTTATCGCTTGTCCTTGTGCAATGGGATTAGCTACTCCTGCGGCAATTGCAGTTGGCTTAGGTCGTGCTGCGAAAAATGGAATTCTTTTCCGAAATGCTACCAGTCTTGAAATGTTTAAAAACATAACACAGGTTGTGTTTGATAAAACAGGAACACTCACAACTGGCAAGTTTGTAATTTCTGGTTTTAAGTTTTTGGTTGGCGAAGAGTCTGATTTTAAAAAAATCGTCTTTAGTCTTGAAAAATATTCTAATCACCCGATAGCAAAAAGTATAACTGAAAATTGGAAGATCAAAGATGAAATACGTTGGGATAAAATAGAAGAGATAAAAGGACTTGGAATGAAAGCAAGCGATAAAGAAGGAAACGAATACTGGGCTGGCTCTTTTAACGTAGCCAAGGAATTTACAAAAGAAGACAATCACAATATTTATATCTTAAAAAATAAAGAGTTGCTTGGTTGGATAGACGTAAAAGATGAGATCCGTCCTGAAGCTAAATCAGTTATTGATTATTTACATAGCAAAAACATTAAGACTATTCTATTAAGCGGTGACCGTCGTGCAAAATGTGAAGCATTGGCTGCACAGCTCAATATTGATGAAGTAATTTCAGAACAAACACCGGAACAAAAATTGCAAAAGATAGCTGACCTGAATGCTGCTACACCTACTGCGATGGTTGGTGATGGTATTAATGATGCGCCGGCATTGGCAAAAGCAACAATTGGTATTTCAATGAGTGAAGCTTCACAGGTTGCTGTACAAAGTGCACAAGTAGTGTTAATGAGCCAGGGTTTGAAAAAACTGCCAATGGCTCTTGGGCTTGGTAAAGCAACTTATGTTACCATCAAACAAAATCTTTTCTGGGCATTTGCATATAATATTGTTGCCATTCCTGTTGCCGCGTTTGGTTTCCTTACTCCAACCTTTGGCGCATTAGTGATGGGATTGAGTGATGTAGTGCTTGCTATAAATTCTGTAAGACTGTTTGTTAAGAAAGTTGAATAATGTTGAGGCTGTAACCAGAATTTTTCTTTTCCTAACTTCATCGTTCAACATTTCTTGATCCTTGTCTGATATTCATAAAATATTAAAAGAATATTGGGGTTACGATTCCTTTCGACCTCTTCAGGAAGATGTTATTGAATCAATCCTCGCCAACAAAGACACATTAGCATTAATGCCGACCGGAGGTGGTAAATCTCTTTGTTACCAAGTGCCGGCTTTGGCAATGGATGGATTGTGCCTTGTCATCTCTCCATTGATCGCACTAATGAAAGACCAGGTGGAAAACCTGCGCAGAAAAAACATTACTGCATTTGCCATCTTCTCAGGTATGAGCCGTGCCGAAGTTATCAATACATTAAAAGTCGCTACAAACAGCAATTGTAAATTTTTATACGTTTCCCCGGAAAGACTCGAAACAAATTTGTTTAAAGAATATCTGCCAGGAATGAACATCAATTTAGTTGCAGTAGATGAAGCGCATTGCATTTCACAATGGGGCTATGATTTTCGTCCGCCATACTTACGCATTGCCGCATTAAGAGAAGAGTTAAAAGATGTTACTGTAATAGCGTTGACAGCCTCTGCAACAAAAGAGGTACAGGATGATATTTGTGAGAAACTCCAATTCAAAGAAAAAAATATTATTCGTCAATCTTTTGAAAGGAAAAATCTTTCTTACAGCGTTTTTAAAGTTGATTCCAAGATCAATAAAGTAATCGAGATTCTAAATAAAGTTCAAGGCAGTGCTATTGTTTATTGTAAAAGCAGGAAACGAACGAAAGAAATTGCCGAATTACTGCAACTGCAAAATATTGTATCTGATTTTTATCATGCAGGCTTACCACAAGAAGAAAGAAATAAACGCCAGGAAGATTGGATAAAAAATAAAACAAGGGTTATCGTTTGCACCAATGCATTCGGAATGGGAATTGATAAACCTGATGTTCGTTCAGTAATTCATGCCGATGTTCCGGATTGCCTTGAAAATTATTACCAGGAAGCGGGCCGTGCAGGGCGAGACGGCGAGAAATCATTTGCAGTTTTACTTTATGATGATAATGATATTACCGAATTAGAAGGATTAGCAGCGATCCGTTATCCATCGCTGGAGGATATAAAAAATGTTTATCAATCAGTAGCAAATTATTTACAAATACCTGCTAGTAGCGGCGAAGGAAATTATTTTGATTTTGATATCAATGATTTTATAAAAAAATTCAAGCTAAATACTCATACTGCAATTTATTCATTGAAAGCTTTGGAGCAGGATAACTGGCTTTCGTTGAATGAGCAAGTCTTCCTTCCATCAAAAATTAAATTTACCACAACGAAGCAAGCGTTATATGATTTTGAAACATCTCATCCTCAACTGGAACCTGCCATCAAAGCCCTGCTTCGTGGTTATGAAGGGATCTTTGATTTTCCCACTTCTATTTCTGAAATAGTTTTAATTCGTTTATTAAAAAAGAATGTTGAAGAAATAAAAAAAGACCTTCATCAATTGCATCAGTATGGTGTTATTCACTACGAACCACAGAAAGATTCACCGCAACTTTATTTTCCCCGCAATCGTATAAAAGGGGATGACCTTTCTATAAACACGGATCTCTACTATAAACGAAAAGAAAAATTTATAGCAAGAGTAAAAAATATAGTTCAGTATGTACAGGAACTTGTGACTTGCCGCAGTAAAATGATAGGCAGTTATTTTGGTGACAATAAATTGCATAATTGCAAAGTGTGTGACAATTGCCTACGCCAGAAAAGAGTTCATATCGACGAAAAAGAATTTGAAAAGATCAGTAATCGAATTCAAACTGTTTTAGCGCCACAGCCATTGCCCTCAAAAGAATTAATGGATCAACTTGGCACCATAAAAAAAGAAAAAGCCTGGAAAGTGATCGAATTTTTGCAGGCCGAAAATAAATTAGAAGTGGATAATGCCGGCTGGGTGAGATTAAAATAAAGATTTTCTTCGACGACTACTGCCACCCAGACCCAAAACTCCAAGCAAACTCCTTACAATAGTATTCCCAGCAGTACGTGTCATGCTTTTTACAATAGGATCGTCAAAAATTCCCTTGTCTTCTTTTGTTGAACTTCTTTCCGTTTTCTCTTCAACCTTACGTTGTTTTATTTGCTCATCCTCTTTAGCAGCTTCATTTAATTTTTTGTTGAGTATTTCATAAGCACTTTCGCTATCCACTATTTTATTATACTTCGCAGCAATTTTTGACTTGCTTATCAATCCGTCGATCTCTGCATCAGTTAAAATATCCATTCTGCTTTGCGGAGGTCGCAACATACAATGAACTAGTGGTGTTGGAATACCTTTTTCATTTAGCATTGTTACCAATGCTTCACCAATCCCTAATTGTGTTATTAAATCGTCCGTTTTATAAAATTCTGTTTCCGGGTAATTTTCTGCAGTCTGCTTAATTACTTTTCTATCAGCAGCAGTAAATGCTCTCAACGCATGCTGCACTTTTAATCCCAATTGTGCAAGCACGGAGGCTGGAACATCCATTGGGTTTTGTGTGCAAAAGAAAATACCAATTCCTTTTGAGCGGATCAGTTTAATGATCGTTTCAATTTGTTGTAACAATGCGGGACTTGCTTCCTGGAAAATAAGATGAGCTTCATCAATAAACATCACCAGTTTTGGCTTATCCAAATCGCCTTCTTCCGGACAGGCTGCATATAACTCAGCAAGCAATTGCAACATGAAAGTTGAAAACATTTTTGGCCTATCCTGCAGATCAGTAACACGAACAACCGAGATCATTCCGCGGCCATCATCACTGATCCGAAGCAGGTCTTCTACATCAAAACTTGTTTCACCAAAAAATATATCAGCACCTTGTTGTTGAAGTTCTATTACTTTTCGTAAAATAGTTCCGGTAGAAGTGGTAGAAATTTTTCCATAAGTTTTTTCCAACTCAGCTTTTCCTTCATCGCTTACATACTGCAATACTTTTATAAAATCTTTCAGATCCAGTAATGGAAGCTTGCTATCATCACAATATTTAAAGATCATTGCAACAAAGCCACCTTGCGTATCATTTAATCCCAAAATTTTTGAAAGCAGCACTGGTCCAAATTCACTTACTGTTGCTCTTAGCCTTGCTCCTTTCTGGTTACTTAGCGTAAGTAGTTCGGCAGGATAAGCAGCTGGCTTGAACTCAACATTTAATTTCTGTACCCTCTCTGTTATTTTATCATTCACAAGCCCGGCAGCCGCAATGCCACTAAGGTCACCTTTGATATCCATCATAACGACCGGCACACTTGCATCACTTAAAATTTCACTTAGTACTTGTAATGTTTTGGTTTTACCAGTACCAGTTGCACCGGCGATCAATCCGTGACGATTCATTGTTTTCAATGGAAGTAAAACGGCGGCATCACTAATAACTTCTCCATCCAAAACACCGCAACCTATCTTGTAAGATTCTCCCTTAAAACTATATCCCGCTTTTATTGCTTCTGAGAATTTTGATTTATCAGCCATGTTGTAAAATTGAAAAAGGAAATTACAGAAGAGTTTTGTTAACCGAAACTAAAAGATCAATACCTCAATACTTCCAAAGCGATCTTCCATTCATCTTTCTCCCATCTCCATATTCGTAAATAATTATCTGTTTTGCCATTAATAATTGTCGTTCCATAAGTATAACCCAGATCCATACCTGGCGACATTCCAGCTCCATCCAATTTATATTGAATCGAAGAGGTGGTCATATCAAGTAGTTTTCGCTGATCGGCAGAATTAATTGCAGGCATATATCCGTTGCGATTCAAAATACTTTTCGAGGATAAATATTTTTTATAGGCTTTTGACTTATCCTTTAAAACTGCTGCTAAAAAATTATTTTCAGCAATAACCGGTGAATCATGTTGTGTGGCGCTTGCAGAAGATCGTTTTGCAACATCTTTCTTTTTTACTTCTGTTTTCAAATCTGGGGGTGTATTACTTACTCCAAGGTCAACTAAAAATTTCCATTCACCTTTTCTATTGATCTGCCATACAGTTGTATACTGACCTCTTGCAACCACAGTATCGTTTGAAGAATTCTGAAAAGTCCATGGACCTGTTGTATAACCAAAATCTCCTGATCCGGATATCTCTGCAAACTGAGGATGCCAGTTCAAAACACCTGGCCCCTTCTCTCTTTTTTTCCATGTTGTGATCCCATTTGCAGGTTTTCCATTATCGAAAATAATTCCTGCGCTGTCAAGAAAATTTAGAAATGCTTCTTTGGTGCTGTTAGCAACCGAATAGGCTGCAAAATTTTTCTCTGCTTGTATAAGAGCATCAATTCCTTTTTGTGCTTGAATGTCTTGAAAACAAACAAGAAATAAGATCAGTATTGAAACTATTTTTTTCATAGATCCTCCTCTCTTTCCAACATTAGGATGGCACTTTGAGGAACGATAAAATATTTTTCTTTCTCATACATCACTTCGGTGGCACCGCTTAACAAGAATATGGCGAGATCACCTTCCTTTGCCTGTAATGGCACATATTTAACCTGGTCATCATCCTGCTTCCATGGCTCATCATCAACAGGCATTGGTATGGCATAGCCGGGACCAGTTTTTATTACATATCCTTGTTGCACTTTTTCTTTTTCCTGCACACCGGGAGGCAAATAGAGACCACTGGCTGTACGTTCGTCAGGCCTGGTTGGTTTTATCAATACCCTGTCACCAATGACAACGAGTTTTTTTAAACGATTATCCGGAGTAAGATGCATTGCCATAACATGATTTAAACAACAAAAATAAAGGACTTAAAGGGTTCAGCTAACTAATGCTTTTCAACTATTTAACAAAATATTGAACCCGGATTCTTTAACCCCGGATTTGCTTTATCTTTATTTGCAAATACTAATAACTCAAAACGAAAGTCATGGACGGAAAGAAACCTAAAATTTTGTTGTGCGAAGATGATCAGAACCTCGGAAC
>Ga0193738_1000354_pt1 | contig 26611 bp, 23 predicted proteins | sample L2a1metaG_FD_144927 | JGI IMG/M metagenome (GOLD analysis project Ga0193738, IMG submission 144927) | Soil microbial communities from a riparian zone of the East river system, Colorado, United States - L2a1 | ecosystem: Environmental > Terrestrial > Soil > Riparian zone | place: USA: East River... | reverse complement strand
GTGGCGGAGGTGGTGGCGGCGGCTACGGTGGCGGCGGCGGCAAGCGCGAGCCGCGCTGGTAGCTACTCGTCGACAATCCAACCATCTCGGAGGTGAATGATCCGGCTGCCATAGCCGGCGTTCACCTCTGAGTGGGTGACCTGCACGATCGTCGTCCCGCCCTCGTTCAGCTTCTTGAACAGCTCCATGATTTCCTTGCCCTGGCTCGTGTGCAGGTTTCCGGTCGGCTCGTCCGCAAGGATCACTTTCGGATTCGAGATGACGGCGCGCGCCACGGCGACGAGCTGCTGCTGCCCGCCCGAGAGCTGATTCGGGTACAGGTCCTTCTTCCCCACGATCGCGAACTTGTCGAGGATGTCGCACACCATGCTCTCGCGCTCGGACTTCTTGATGTCGCGATAGGAGAGCGGAATGTCGAGGTTCTCGTAGACGGTCAGGTGGTCGAGCAGGTGATAGCTCTGGAAGACGAAGCCGATGTACTGCTTGTGAAGCTTGGCGCGTTCCTTCGCGCCGAGGCGGTGCACCGGCTGATCGAGGAAGTAGTACTCGCCGGTCCAGGCGCTGTCGTGCATGCCGATGATGTGCAGCAGCGTCGACTTGCCGGCCCCTGACGGCCCCATGATCGAGACGAACTCGCCTTCTTTGATGTCCGCGTTGATCCGGCGGAGCACGTAACTGCGGCTGGTGCCGTGCGCGTAGGACTTCTCGATGTTGCGCAGCGAGACCAGCGCGTTCGGCGCCAGCGCCTCGGATTCTGTCGGCACGGGTGCCGCGGCGGGCTGGGAGCTTCGGCTGAAGAAGGACATATGGAACCTCAGTTTAGCGCATTCATTCGGCCCGCAGCGCCACCATCGGGTCGATCCGCGTCGCCCGCCGAGCCGGCACGTAGGTCGCCACGAACGCCACGCCGAGCAGCAACATTCCGGTGCCGGCAAAAGTAACTACGTCGGTTCGCGGAATTCCGAACAACATTTCTCCCAGGGCCCTCGACACCGCGATCGCTCCGGCCATGCCGATCAGCAGCCCAACCGCCGCGAGTTTGAGGGTTTCCGCTACCACCAGCGTGAAAATCTGCCGCGGGGCCGCGCCGAGCGCGAGCCGCACGCCAATCTCCTGCGTCCGCTGCGCGACCGCATACGACATCACGCCGTAGATGCCCACCGCGGCCAGGACCAGCGCCAACCCGGCGAACATCGCCACGAGCAGCGCGTAGAAGCGCGAGCTGCCGATCGACTCCGCCACCAGCTCCTCCATCGTCGCGATGCCGGCCACCGCGATGCCCGGGTCGAGCTCCTTGACCGCGCGCTTCAGCGGTTCGGCCAGCGCGCGCGGGTCGCCCGCTGTCTTCAGGACGACGTTGATGCCGGCCTGCGGCCTTTGCCAGTAGGGGACATAGGTCTCGACGACGCTTGCCTCGCGCGCGCCGCGAACCTTCACGTCAGCGACGATGCCGACGATCGTCGCCCACGGGTCGTCGTCGTCGAAGCGGATCCGGCGGCCGATCGGATCTTCGTTCGGCCAGAAGCGTCGCGCCGCCGTCTCGTTGATCACCACGACCGGCTCGGCCTCGCGATCCTGGAACAATCGTCCGCGTTTCAGCGGAATCTCCATCGTCGCGAAGTAGTTGGCCGTGACGATGCGATACCAGGTTATGAACGCGTCGGAGCTGCGCGTCGGCGCAGGCCGCCCTTCGATGAGGAAGTCGGTGTCGCCATCACCGGTCAGCGGTACGACCGAGGTGAGCGCAGCCTGTGTGACGCCGGGAAGCGCCGCCGTCCGCGCGCGGATCGCATCGTAGAAGGCCAGTCGCGCGTCGTCGGTGCCGTAGGCGGCAGGAGGCGGCAGTACGAAGCCCGCGAGGAGCCGCGACGGATTGAAGCCCAGATCCACCCGTTGGAGCGCGACGAATGTGCGAAGCAGCAGCCCGCCGCCGACGAGCAGCATCAGCGCCAGCGCGAGCTCGGCGACGATCAACACGCGACGAGCCCGGCCGCCGCCGTCGCTCGTCTGGCCACGGCCTCCCTGTTTGAGGGCGCTGCTGAACTTATCGCGTGCCGCGTGCACCGCCGGCATGAGCCCGAAGATCATGCCCGTCACCAGCGAGAGCATCACCGTGAAGGCCAGGACCCGGCCGTCCACACCGACTTCGTCGATTCGCGGCGTGCCGTCCGGCGCGAGGCCCTTCAGCGCGGCAACGCCCCACGTGCCGAGAATCGCGCCCAGACCGCCGCCGACGACGGCCAGGAGCACGCTCTCGGTCAGCAACTGCCTGATGATGCGCGCGCGATCGGCTCCCAGCGCGCGCCGCACCGCGATCTCTCCGCTGCGCCCTGACGCGCGCGCCAGCAGGAGGTTGGCGATGTTGACGCAGGCGATGAGCAGCACGAAGGCAACCGCGCCCTGCAGCATGAAGAGCGAAGGCTTCATCGCGCCGACGCGCTGCTCGTGCAGCGGGACGGGATTGATGCCCTTGGCCGTGTCCGATTCGGGATGCGTCTGCTGGAGGCCTTTTGCCAGCGTGTCGAGCCGTGCCCGCGTCTGATCGATCGTGACACCGGGCCCGAGGCGGCCGAAGGTGTGGAAGACCGCCGAGTTGCGCGACGGATTCACCGGGTTCAGTCGAAGCGGCCGCCACAGGGCAGCGCCCGCCACGCGGATCGGCGTGAACCCGGCCGGCATGACGCCGATGATCTCGTGGCTCTCGCCGTTGATCGGGATCGCGCGCCCGATGACGGATCGATCACCTCCGAACCGGCGAGTCCACAGACCGTGGCTCAGGATCACGACCCGCGGCGCGTTCGGCACGTCATCAGAGGCCTGGAAGCCGCGTCCGAGCGCCGGCCAGGTGCCGGCGACGTCGAAGTACTCGCGGGTGACCTGCTCGCCCTGCAACGATTCGGGGAGGTCGCCGCCGGCGACGCTCGCGCTCCAGCCGCGCACGCTTGTCAGCGACGCGAAGACATCGCTCTGCGCCTTCCAGTCGAAATGCTGCGAGGGTCCCGTCCATTCCGTGGCCGGGCCGCCGCGCGCCCGCAAGTCCTGCCACACGATCACCAGTCGATCCGCATTCGGGTAGGGCAGCGGCCGGAGCAGCAGCGCGTTGACGACGCTGAAGATCGCCGTGTTGGCGCCGATCCCGAGCGCGAGGGTGATGATGGCGACGAGCGTCAACGCGCGCGTCTTCAACATCACGCGCCCGGCATAGCGAACATCCTGCAGCAATCCTTTGAACATCGTCTTGCCTTTCACTCGGCGCGAAGCGCCACGATCGGATCCAGCCGCGCGGCACGCCACGCCGGCACCAGGGTGGCGGCGAGCGCAGTACCCGTGAGCACCGCCGCAATCGCCAGGTAGGTCGCCGGGTCGAAGGGGCCGACGCCGTACAATTGCGACGCGAGCAGTTTGCTGGCCGGGAAAGCGGTGCCGAGTCCGATCGCGAGTCCGATCGCCGTCAACAGCAGTCCGTCTTTCAGCACCAGTTGATAGATCTCCCATCGCCCGGCCCCGAGGGCGATGCGCACGCCGATCTCCTGACGGCGCTGAGTCACAGAATAGTTGATCAGGCCGTAGACGCCGATGCCCGCCAGCACCAACGCTACGACGCCGAAGATGCCCATCATGCCGGCGGTCAGCCGGTACTCCGACGTGCGATCGGCGACGGTAGTGGCCATCGCGCGCGCGTCGCGCACGGGCAGGTCGCGATCGAACCGCTGGATCGCGTCACGAACGGCGGCGGCCTGCAGCGAGGGGTCGCCGGCTGTGCTGACCACGATCGTGACGGCCCGATCCGGGAGCTGCGCGTACGGGAAGAAGACGTCCGGATCCTCGGGCCCGTCCACGTTCGCCCGCAGCGAGCGATAGCGCATCTCCGCGGTGACGCCGACGACGGTGAGCCATGCGGCCTGCTCCGCGCGTCCATAGCGGATGCGCCGGCCGATCGGGTCGAGGTCCCTCCAGACCTTCGCGGCGAATGGGCGGCTGACGATCACGACACGCTCGCCGCCGGCCATGTCGCGGCTGTCAAACGCGCGCCCGCGCACCAGTTGTGCGCCGAGCGCATCGAAGAATGCTGGCGTGACGGCATGGAAGTACGCCCGCACGCCGGCGTCCGGCGCGCCCGACAGGTTGCCTTCCGGTCCGACGATGATCGCGCGCGAACCGCCCGTCAACGGCGCATCCGACCCGATCGCGACGTGTCGTACGCCGGGCACCGCCGCAAGGGCGCCGAGGAGCGCGTCGGCGGCTACGCTGAGTTGGTCCCCTGCGACCTTCTGCGGAAACGCCACGCGCGCTGTGACGATGCGATCGGCCTCGAACCCGACGTCGATGCGCTGCAAGTTCACGAACGTCCGGACCATGAGACCGGCGCCGATCAACAACAGCAGGGAGAGCGCGACCTGCGCGATGACCAGCGCCGAACGCGTTCTCGCCCTGAGGGGACCAGACGAGGATCCGCGCGAGCCTTCTTTCAGCACTTCGCTGACGTCGGCCTTCGATCCCTGGATTGCCGGCAGCAAGCCGAGCAAGAGGCCTGCGCCCGCGGTGACCGCGACAACGAAAAGGAGCACGCGCCAGTCGAGGCGCGGCTGCACGAAGCTGGGCAGCGTCGTGAGACTGAGCGCGACGATCGCGTCAATCGTCCAGGCCGCGAGCAGCACGCCCGCGAACGCGCCCAGCGCGCTCAAGAGCAGTCCTTCGGCGACGAACTGCCGCGCGAGCCGGTGCCGGCCGGCCCCGAGGGCGGCGCGGATCGCCGTGTCGCGCCGCCGCGCCGTCGCGCGCGCCAGCAGCAGGTTTGCGAGGTTGGTGCACGCAATCAGGAGGACGAAACCGACGGCGCCGAGCAGCGTCAGCAAGAGCGGCTGCAGCGAGCCGACCGTTTCTTCTTCCAGGCTGAACGCGGCGGTGCTATACCGAAGGTTCGAGTCCGGATACGCCTGCTCGAGCTGCCGGGCGATCGCAGCCAGATCGGCGGTCGCTTGCGTGAGTGGCATGCCTGGCTTCAACTTGCCCACGACCGACAGCCACCGCGAGCCGCGGGCGTCAAAAAACCGCGACGGCTCCGCCACGGCCAGCATGCCCATCGGCAGCCAGACCTCAGTGACGTCGTTCAGTCCGCGGAACCCGTGCGGCAGGACACCAACGACCGTGAACGCCGTGTCGTTCAACCGGATCGGCGAACCGACGACACCCGGATTGCCGCCGAGGCGCGATTTCCAGAACGACTCGGAGATCAGCGCAACAGCATTCGCGCCGCGCTCGTCGTCTTGCGGAGTGAAGCCACGACCGGCAATCGGCGTGGCTCCGAGCATCTCGACGTATCCGGACGTCACGAGCTCGGCCAACACGGGTGACGCCGGTGCGTCGGCGGTCGCCGCCAACGTGAGGCTCTGACCGGCCCAGGCCGCCAGGGACTCGAACGCCGAGGCGCGTTGCCGCAGGTCCTTGAAGTCGGGATACGAGGTGCTGCGCCGCTCGACCGTTTCGCGCTGAACCGTGGTCGTCACGACGACCAGCCGGTCCGGCTCAGGGAAGGGAAGCGGATTGACCAGGGCGGCGTTGACGACGCTGAAAATCGCGGTGTTCGCGCCGATTCCCAGGGCCAGGGTCGCAATGGCTACGAAGGTGAACGCTGGTGTCTTCCGAAGGAGACGGGAGGCGTACTGCAGATCCTTCGCGAAGTTCAGCATGACAGCCCATGAGCCAACCACGTGCCGCCGGGGGGCGTCAGCGTTAAGTTGTTATCTGCGTATAACTTGATTCGTGCGGGCGGCCGCACGAATGTGCTGCCGGTGTTCGTTCGTGAACGCTTCGAATCCCACGGCCGCGCAGCCGGATCGACCTTTGCGTCGTCTTAGGAGATATGTCGGCCGCCGTCGTGGCAATGCTCATCTTTTTCGCAGGCCAGCAGCCGGCCACGCCCGCGGCGCCGCAGAATCCCGCGACCGCGACAGCCGCCGAACTTCCCGTGTCCCTCGACCGCATCCAGCGCGCCCTGTCGGCGCCGGCACCACTCGGAACCCTTTCGGAACAGACGCCGGTCTTCCGCCTGGAGATCGTCGGCCGCAAGCCGACGCTCGAAGACCTCCTGGGCGAGCGCTTCTGGATCGGCCCGACGCCGTACGGCGGCATGACGCACCAGGACTACCTCGACATGGTCACGCCGAAGCTGGCCCAACCCTTCGGCGGCTTCAGCGGCAAATACCTGCTCGCGCAGGCAGCCCTGACTTTGGGGGAAACCTGGGCGCTGCGGCAGGCGATCAGCAAGTTCAAGAGCGCCCTCACCGATCGCGAACGCGACGCCGCGCGCAAGGAAGTCGTCGAGGCGCTGGAGGCGCTCGAAAGGGCCCGCCGGGAAGCTGGCCTTCCACCCAAATAGGCCGCGGATAGCAGGGACGAATCCACCGATAAACACGGCTCAATCAACCACGGATAAGCACAGACGAACACGGATCCGAAACCGTGTTTGTCCGTGTTCATCCGTGGTTATTTTTTTTGAGCCGTGTTCGTCCGTGTGTATCCGTGGTCTTTCTTCCGTGTTACTCCGTGGCCCTGTTACGGTCGCCGCCGCCATGCTCGAGGCCGCAGCGGGCGCATTTGGTCGCCGCTGTCGAGTTGTCCACGTAATGCTCGACCGGCTTGAGCGTCTTCAGGTACGCGAACACATCCTTCAAATCCTGGTCGGTCATGTTCCGGTAGAAATGGGTCGGCATCATCGGATCGAGTTCCCGCGCCTTCACCCTCCCGGTGCGCAACACCTCGATGAACAGCTCCTCGGTGTAGTACGGAATACCGTTGACCGACGGCGTGATGTTGGCCGTGTAGACCGTCTTCCGGCCCTCGAACTCCATGGCGGTGCCGCCGGCGAAATCCATCCCGGCCGGAATCGTGCCGGCGTCGTCCCGTGTCGTGTGGCAGTCGGCGCAGACGGCGATCCTGGCGATGTGCTCACCGCGCTTTTCCGGTGTCGACAAGTCAGCGGTGACCGGTCCTTCGACCGGCTGGGGAACGCCGGCGATCAGCCGGTTGAGCGGAAACGGCACTGCCGATGGCGTGAGCGGATTGCGGATCGGCTTCAGCGATCGCAGGTAGACGACGATCGACGCCAGGTCTTCGTCGGGCATCGCGTGCATCGCCTGGTAGGGCATGATCGGAAACAGCGCGCGGCCGTCGCGCCCGATGCCTTCCCGGATCGCCCGCGCCAGCTCGTCGTCCGTGAAGTTGCCGATGCCAGTCTCCGGGTCAGGGGTCAGGTTCTGCGCCGTCACGAACGGCACGCCATCGACGGCCCAGTTACGACCGCTCAGTTCGGCGCCCTCCTTCGCTTTCAGCCCGCCGCCGCTGAAGTCCATCGGCGAGTGGCAGAGCACGCAAGCCACCCGGCCGCTCGTCACCAGGTACTTGCCGCGCTCGACGCGCGCCGGCGACGGCTCGAACCGGCGATCTGTCAGGGCGCGCGCCTTGGGGCCGATGAATGGGCGGATGCCCACGAGGGCGGGGACGCCAACGACGAGGGCCGTCACGAGGACGGCGCCGGCGATCTTGAACGCTCTTCTCATCGAGTACCTCTGGCGGTCATGAATTTCTCAATGTCCTCGAGTGTGCGGGGTACGGACTTCGACAGGTTCTCGAGCCCGCTGTCGGTCAGGAGAAAGGAGTCTTCGATGCGTACGCCGATGTCCTTGTATTTCTGCACCGCGGCACGGACCTTCTCGATGAACGCGATGTTCTCGGCCGTCTTCGGCAGATCGTTCAGCGCCGCCTCGCGGATGTAGATCCCCGGCTCGATCACGAAAGCCATGCCGGCGACCAGCGGCTTGCCTCGGGCGCCGACTTCCTGCACGTCGTGCACGTCGAGGCCGATCGCGTGGCTGACGCCGTGCGTCGCCCAGATCTTGAACTGGTTGCCGGCGGGCTGGGTGACGAGGCCGAGTTTCACCAGCCCCGCGCGGAGCACCTCGTCGCACGCGTTCTGGATCGCCGACACCGGCGCGCCGATCTTCGCGGCCTTGATGCCCGCCTCCTGCGCCGCGAACACGATCTCGTAAATGTCGCGCTGCGCCGGCGTGAAGCGCCCGTTGATCGGATAGGTCCGCGTGATATCGACCGTCATCCCCTGGTAGTTCGCGGCCGCGTCCACCAGCAGCACTTCGCCGTCCTTCATCTGCCGCGACGACTTGGTGTAATGAAGAATCGTCGCGTTCGGTCCGCTGCCGACGATCGAGGGGTAGCCCCAGCTCATCGCGCCGTTGCGCAGATAGACCTCTTCGATCGCGGCTTCGACTTCGTATTCGAACTTGCCTGGCGCGGCGGCGCGCATGCCCGCCTTGTGGGCGTCGCTCGAGATGATTGCGCTCCTGCGCAACACGTCCTGCTCGTAGGGAGTCTTGATCTGGCGAAGCCCGTGGAGGATCGGCGTCGCGTCCTTGACCTGGAAGCCGAAGAACCGCTCGCGCATGCGCGACGCAAATTGCCGAACCGGACCGGGCGGATCGGTCAGGTTGGACTGGGGTTCGAGCAGGAGCGACAGGGCCCCGACCGCGGGATCTTGTCCGCCGAGGGCCTGCGCGATGAAGCCTTCGAACTGGTTGGCGGTGAGAACCGTTTCGATCCCGGTCTGCGCCGCGGCTTCCGCAGGCGTGAGGCTGTGGCCGTTCCAGTGCTCGCGGCGCGCGTCGGCCTCGCGCACGAACAGCACCTCGCGCCGGGTGCGGCTGCCCGGCATCAGCACCAGGATCGTTTCCTCCTGGTCCACCCCCGTCAGGTAGAGCAGGTTGCTGTCCTGCCGGTACTCGTAGTCGACGTCCCGAGAATAGACCCGAGTCGGCGCGCTCCAGAAGATCGCGAGCGCGTCGGGCCCGAGCCGTTCCATCGCGCGGGAACGGCGCGCCTTGAGATCGTCCTGGAGGGGCCCGGCGGCCGCCGACGCGGCGGTCGCGATTACAAGGGGCAGGATCAGCGATATCCGTCTGAATAAGCTCGACACTCCGTAGATCCTAACTCATCCGTAGCCTCTTTTCCGCGCCGGTCCGCGTGATCCGCGGCCCGCGCCGTCCGCGGCGGCGGCGTTGACCGCCCGGCGGGCGCCATTCACCGGAAACCGCGGCCCACCCCCGACAGGGGCCCGTAGTCTCTGGGTGAAAGGAACGCAGCAATGAGCGCCAAACTAGCCCTGCAAGTCAACGCTGTCGTCGGGATCGCGAGTGCCGTTGCGGCCACCGCGATCATGTCGCTCGCATTGACGCGTCCAGAGGCGCTGGCCTCGGCGGTGGCACAGCGCGAGTACGGCGATGTGGCGCTGGCGGTGCTGTCGCAGGTCGCCGGCTGGGTCCAGGCGCTGCTGCGTTTTCTCTAGGAGATGATGATGCGTCCGGGTGCCATCGTCGCGGGTGCGGTTCTGCTGGGCGTCGGAACCGCCATGCTGCTCGACAACACGGGTATCCTGCGCGTGCGACTGGGTACGCTGGTTGCGCCGCTCGTACTCATCACCATGGGGTCGGCGATCGTGCTCGACCGCGCCGGCAAGGATGGCGAGCCGGGCAGCCGGCGAAAGCGGCACCACAAATCGACTGGCGGGTTCTGGTTAATCGGCATCGGCGTCTGGATGTTGATCTCGCAGACGCACTCCTTCGGGTTGAATTTCGGTAACTCCTGGCCACTGCTGATGATTCTTGCGGGGCTGCTTGTGGTGATGCGGGGGATGCGATGACAGCGGCGGGGAATACAGCCGGCAGCAAGCCGGGGCGGCGCGGGCCGACGGCGCAGGTCGTGTTCGGCCTGATGATCGTCGTCGTCGGCATCCTGTTCACCCTCGACAACGTCGGGATGATCGACGCCCGCGACTACCTGCAGTACTGGCCCGCGGGCCTGGTCGCGGTCGGGCTCGTGAAGCTGTGGCACGCGACGCGCGATGGGCACGGATGGTTCGGCGGCCTGATGCTGACCATCATCGGCACCTGGATGCTCATCGAGCGGATCGTCTACTTCACGATCAACGCGCGGGAACTACTGCCGCTCATTCTCGTCGTCCTCGGCGGTTACATGGTGTGGCGTGGCTTCGGCGGGCACCGGCGCGAGCGGGAGTCCGACGGCCACTCGAGCTTCAGCGCCCTCGCCATCATGGGTGGTGTCGCGCGCCGCAGCAGCTCGCAGGCCTTCACGGGGGCCGACCTGACGGCCGTGATGGGCGGCTGCGAAATCGACCTGCGCCCGGCGTCGATCGCTCCTGGCACCGAAGCCGTGATCGACGTCTTCGCCTTCTGGGGCGGCATCGACTTCTTGGTTCCCGAGGACTGGACGGTCGTCGCGCGCGCGATGCCGCTGATGGGCGGCGTTGACGACCGGAGCCGCGCGCCGCAAACGGCGTCCGGCAAGCGGCTCGTCATCCGCGGCATCGTGATCATGGGTGGCGTGTCGATCAAGAACTAGCCATCGATGCATCCCATCCTGGCGCGCCCCGGGCGCCTCGCTGCCTACGTCGCGATCTGGGTGCCGCTCGGGGCGCTGCTCGCGGGCCTGCTCGCGCTGCAGAACGTCTTCACCTGGAGCCACGCGATCATCGTCGCCATTCCGCTGTCGGTGACGTACGGTTTCCTGTGCCTGTCGGCGTGGTACGTCACTGGCGGATCGCCGGTGGATCGTGTCGGCGCGGTCCGCGTGACGGTATCGGCGCTGGCCTCGTCGTTCCTGTCGGCAGCGATCTGGCTGCTCATCGCCCGCGGCTGGCTGTCGATCGTCGATTCATTCGCGCGGCAGAGCGTGGGCCCGTCCTTTCGAGCCGCCGCGCCGACACTCTTCGGCTTCGGATTCCTGCTCTATCTGCTCGCGATGGCGGTCAGTTATCTCGCCGCGGCGTTTGCCGTGTCGCGCGACGCCGAGCGGCGCGGCCTCGAACTCCAGGTGCTCGCGCGGGAAGCCGAACTGCGCGCGCTCCGGGCGCAGCTGGATCCCCATTTCCTCTTCAACAGCCTGCAGTCGATCAGCGCCCTGACGACAATGGATCCGGCGGCGGCGCGGCGGATGTGCCTGCTGCTGGCCGATTTCCTGCGCGACACGCTCGCTCTCGGGGCGCGCGACCGGATCACGCTGACCGAGGAACTGGCGCTGGTCCGCCGCTTCCTCGAGATCGAGCAGGTCCGCTTCGGCGATCGGCTGCGCGTCGAGATCGACGCCGGCGAGGCGGGGGAGGCCCAGGTGCCGCCGCTGCTGCTGCAGCCGCTCGCCGAGAACGCGGTCACGCACGGCATCGCGCACGTGATCGAGGGCGGAGTCGTGCGCATGCGGGCCGAGCGCCGGCTGACAACGATCGTCGTGACGGTCGATAATCCCGTCGATCCCGATCGCCCGGCCGGGCGTGGCACGGGACTTGGGCTGCGCAACGTCCGCGAGCGTCTGGCAAGCGCGTGCGGACCCGACGCGTTCGTCCAGGCCGAAGAGCGCGACGGACGGTTCATGGTGCGGGTCGAGATTCCACTCGATCCGGGTGAAGGAGTCGGGAGCCAGTGACGGACCCTCTACGAATCGTGGTGGTGGACGACGAACCGCTCGCGCGCGCCGTCGTCCGTGAGTACGCCGGTGGCGATCCGGCGATCGAGATCGTCGCCGATTGCGCCAACGGCTTCGAGGCCGTGAAGGCGGTCGCGGATCTGAAGCCGGATCTCGTCCTGCTCGACGTCCAGATGCCCAAGCTCGATGGCTTCGAAGTGCTCGAACTGCTCGGCCACGAGCAGGCGGTCATCTTCGTGACGGCGTACGATCAGTACGCACTCCGCGCGTTCGAAGTCCACGCCGTGGACTACCTGCTCAAGCCGTACAGCGCGGAACGCTTCCTGGAGGCGATCGCCCGCGCCCGCGAGCGCATGCGCGCGAAAACGATGATGCCCGTGGAGGACCTGGTCCGCGCCGCGAAGCCGAAGTCTGGCTATAGCGAGCGCGTGTTGATCCGCGACGGCGCCAACGTTCACGTGATCCCGGTGGACAAGATCGACTACGTCGAAGCGCAGGACGACTACGTGGCGTTCAAGACGGAAGGGAAGCAGCACCTCAAGGATCAGGCGCTGGCGTCGGTCGAGGGCACGCTGGATCCGAACCGCTTCGTCCGCATCCACCGCTCGTTCATCCTCAACATCGATCGCATCGCGAAGGTGGAGTTGTATGCCAAGGACAGCAGGATGGCGATCCTGCGCGACGGCACCCGGCTCCCCGTGAGCCGCGCCGGCTACGCGCGATTGTCGCAGTTGCTCTAACGGGGTTCTCGGGTTCCAGGGTTCTGGGGTTCTGGGGTTCGATTTGACAACCGGTCTTAAATTAACTAAATAGTTAGTTAACACATGCCTCGGCCGTTGAAGGGCGCCACCGTCGACTCCAGGGACCGTGTTTTCCGCGCGGCCGCGACGGAGTTTGCGGCGCGCGGTTACGCCGGGGCGAACGTCGACCGGATCGCGCGAGCCGCTCGCCTGAACAAGGCGATGATCTACTACCACTTCAAGAACAAGGGCGCGCTTTACCGGGAAATCCTGCGCGACATGTTCGGCGCCGTCAGGACGGCGGTGCTCGAGGTCGAGGCGGCCGAGGTCTCGCCGCAGGAAAAGATTCGGCGCTACGTCGAGGCTATCGCGGCGGCCGCCGAGGCGCGGCCGCACTTTCCGCCCATCTGGCTGCGCGAAATCGCCGAGGGAGGCGAGCACGTCGATGCGGCGACCCTGGCCTACGTCCGCGACGTGCTCACGGCGCTCGGCCGGATCATCGACGAAGGGCGCCGTGCCGGCGTGTTCGTCGCCATCCACCCGCTGATGGTGCAGGGCGGGATCATCGCGCCGATCATGTTCTTTCTCGCCACCGCCCGGCTGCGCAAGAAGATGGAGCGCGCCGGCGCCGTCCCCAGCGCCGCGATTCCGCGCGACGCCGTCGTGACGCACATCCAGCGCCTCACCCTGGCGCAGCTCGAAGGGAGGATCGCATGAGAGTCCTGTCCCTGGCGTTGGTGTTACTGGCCGCCGCCGCGTGCAACCGTCAGCCGGCCGCGGCGGAGGGACGCGTATCCGGCTACGTCGAGGCGACCGAGGTGCGCGTCGCCGCCGAAGTGGGCGGCCGACTCCTCGAGGTCAAGATCGCCGAAGGGGATCGCGTTGCGGCCGGCGACCTGATCGCGCGCGTGGACACCTCCGACGTCGAGATCGCGATCAAGCGAGCCGAGGCTGATCGCGACCAGGCCGGCGCACAGCTGGCGCTGCTGAGGGCCGGTTCGCGCCCGGAAGATATCCGCCAGGCGACGTCGCAGTTGCAGTCGTCACAGTCCGAGGTGCGCGGCGCGCAAGCGGAGCTCGATGCCGCGGCCGCCGACCTGGAACGATTCGAAGGCTTGCTGCGCGTGAACGCCGGATCGGTGAAGCAGCGCGACGATGCCAGGACCCGCCGCGATGTTGCGCAAGCCCGCGTGCGCGCTGCGCAGGAACGGGCGCAGGCTGCGGCTGACGGTCTCGCACGGGTGCGCGCGGGAGCGCGGCCGCAGGAAATAGACGCCGCCCGGGCGCGTGTCGCCTCCGCCGAAGCGCAGGTCGCGGCTCTGCAGAAGAACGCCGCCGACGCGCTTCTGAAGTCGCCCGTGTCGGGCATCGTGACCGCGAAGCTGCTCGACGCCGGCGAAATGGCCGCCCCGCGCGCCGCGGTGGCGGTGATCACCGATCTCGATCGCGCGTGGGCCAATCTCTACGTGGACGAACGTCTCGTGCCGCAGTTGAAGATCGGCCAGGCCGCCACGATCGTGACCGACGCGGGCCAGCGGTTGCCCGGCACCATCACCTTCATCTCGCCGAAGGCCGAGTTCACGCCGCGCAACGTCCAGACCGCCGAGGAGCGCTCGAAACTCGTCTACCGCGTCAAGGTCACCACCGACAACAAAGCAGGGATTCTCAAGCCCGGCATGCCGGTCGAGGCGGAACTGAAATGACCGGCCTCCCGATCCGGTTCGATCGCGTGACCCGCCGATACGGCGCCGTGGTCGCCGTTGACGGCCTGTCGTTCGATGTCCGTCCCGGCGAGATGTTCGGCGTAATCGGTCCCGACGGGGCCGGCAAGACGACGACGATCCGGCTGGCGGGAGGGTTGCTGGCCACCAGCGGTGGGAAGGTCGCCATCTTCGACCGCGATCCGGTCGCCGAGCACCGCGCCATCACCGCGCAGGTCGGATACCTGTCGCAGCGGTTCAGCCTCTACGGCGACCTCAGCATCGACGAGAACATCGCTTTCTTCGCCGAGATCCACGGCGTCCGCGAATACCGTGCCGCGCGCGATCGCCTGCTCGAGATGACGCAGTTGACCCGTTTTCGCGACAGGCGCGCGGACCGGCTGTCGGGCGGGATGAAGCAGAAGCTCGCGCTCGCCTGCACCCTGGTGCACGAGCCGCGGATCCTGCTGCTCGACGAACCCACGACCGGCGTTGACCCCGTGTCGCGGCGCGAGTTCTGGAAACTGTTGTCCGAGTTTCTCTCGCGCGGCCTGACCATCGTGATGACCACGCCGTACCTCGACGAAGCGGAGCGCTGCAATCGCGTCGCGCTCCTCCACGAGGGCAAGCTGCTTGCCCTCGACACGCCAGCGGCGCTGCAGTCAACGCTGGCCGGCGAGTTGATCGAAGTGGTTGTGAATGTGCCGCGTCCGCCGATGGACGTGCTGGCCGCGGTTCCCGGCGTCGTAGACGTGCAGTCGTTTGGCGATCGCGCGCACGTGCGGGTCGCACGTGGCCAGGGAGTCGCGGCGGTCCCGCGAATCGAGGCGGCGCTGGCGGCGGCGAGCCTGCCGATCGTGAGCGCGCGCCTGGTCGCCGCGTCGCTCGAAGACGTCTTCATCGATCTGATCACAGGAACCGCGAAATGAAACACGCCTTCGCGCTCGTTTTCTGCCTGTTGCCCGCCGCGGTCCTGGCCCAGCCGGCGTTGCCGCTGACGCTCGAGGAAGCGGTCGCGCAAGGACTGGCGAACAGCCGCCGCCTTGCCGAGATCGCGGCGCGCGCCGACGCGGCCGACTTCGCGATCGCCGGACGGCAGGCGTCGGAGCTGCCGTCGGTTGCGCTCCAGGGCGGGTATACGCGGACCAATCACGTCGATATCTTCGCGATCTCGGCCCCCGGCGGACCGTTGCAGGTGGTTTACCCGGATATCCCGGACAACTTTCGCACTCGCCTGGATCTGCAGTGGCCCATCTATACGGGCGGGCGAGGGGACGCCCTCGAACGGGCGGCACGCGCCGAGCGGGGCGCGATCGATAAGGACCTGGAAGCCGCGCGCTCGGATCTGCGTCTCGAGATCACGCGCGCTTACTGGGCCGCGGTGACCGCGGCCGAGACAGAGGCCGTCCTCCGGCGCGCCGTCGAGGCCGTGGACGCGCACGTCAAGGACGTGCGCGCGCGGCTCACGTCCGGATTGATTCCGCCCAACGACGTGTCGGCCGCCGAGGCGCAAGCCTCGCATCAGCGGCTGCTGTCGATCGAAGCCGTGAACCGGAAAGCGATCGCCGAGGCGGATCTCGCGCGGCTCACCGGCCGCAACGCCGTGACGATCGCGATGCCCGTTGCGGCGCCGCCGGCGCCAGCGCCGTCGCCCGCCGTCGCGGATCTCGTGGGCCGAGCGTTGCAAGCCCGGCCCGAGCGGCAGGCGCTCGAACAGCGCGTCCTCTCGGCGGAAGAGCGCGCGGCGGCCGTGGGGTCACTCGCGCGGCCCCAGATCGCCGTCGGCGGCGGATACGACTACGCCCGGCCGAACTCGCGCATCTTTCCGCGGTCGGGTGACTGGAAGACGTCCTGGGACGCCTCGATCAACGTCGCGTGGACGCTGTGGGACGGCGGCCGGCGTGGCGCCGAGCAGGGTGAGGCCAAGGCGAACGCGGCCGCGTTGCGGACGCGTGTCGAGGACTTCGACCGCGAAGTCACCTTCGAAGTCCGGGCCCGCGCGCTGGAGCTCGACTCGAGCCGCCAGGGGATTGTGACCGCGGAGGACGGGATTCGCGCGGCGGTGGAGGCGGAGCGCGTCGTGGGCGAGCGCTACACCGCGGGCGTCGCCACGAGCACCGACGTGCTCGACGCGCAGGTGGCACGCCTCCAGGCGGAGCTGGACCGCGCTCGCGCAATCGCGAGCGCCCGGCTCGCCGAGGCCCGGCTGGAGCGCGCGCTTGGCCGATAGCGCGCCGGCCGGTGGCGGACCGGCGATCGCCGTTCGGAACCTGACCCGGCGGTTCGGTCAGTTCGTCGCGGTGGACAACGTCAGCTTCGATGTCGGCCGCGGCGAGATCTTCGGGTTCCTTGGCAGCAACGGCGCCGGGAAATCCACCACCATCCGCATGCTGTGCGGACTGCTCGAGCCCTCGTCTGGAACCGCGATGGTGGGGGGCGTCGATGTGAAGCGCGACCCCGAGGGCGTCAAGCGGCGCATCGGCTACATGTCGCAGCGCTTCTCGCTCTACGAGCTCCTCACCGTCGATCAGAACATCAGGTTCTTCGGCGGCATCTACGGGCTCGACGCCGCGTGGCAGGCCGATCGGAGGCGTTTCGTCATCGAGATGGCCGGCCTCGAGGGGCGCGAGCAGACGCTGGCCCGAGATCTCGCCGGCGGCTGGCGCCAGCGCCTCGCACTCGGATGCGCCATCCTCCACGAGCCCGCGATCCTCTTCCTCGACGAGCCCACCGGCGGCGTCGACCCGCTCTCGCGCCGCCAGTTCTGGCGCTTGATCGACGCGCTCGCGGAGTCCGGGGTGACCGTGCTCGTGACCACGCACTATCTCGACGAAGCGGAGCGTTGCAATCGCGTGGCGCTGATTCATGCCGGGCGCCTCGCCACCATTGGCACCCCGGCACAGGTCAAGGAGATCTTCGCCGGCCGCCCGATTCTCGAGCTCCGGACTTCGCGGTCGGTCGAGGCGATGCGCCTGCTCGACTCCTACGCCGAGGTCGAGAAGACCAGCCTGTTCGGGACGGCGGTCCACGCCGTCCTTCGCGACGGGCGCACCGACACGCAGGTCCTCTCCAAACGGCTCGAGGCGGCAGGTGTTGAGGTCGAGAGCATCACCCACGTGGCGCCGTCGCTGGAAGACGTCTTCCTCGATGTCATCGATCGCGAGAACGCCCGGCAGGGGACGGCGTAAATGCGCAAGGCGCTCGCGGTCTATCGCAAGGAGCTGCGCCAGATATCGCGCGACCGCCGCACGCTGACCACCATCATCTTCGTGCCGGCGTTCTTCCTCCTGCTCTATGGTTACGCCCTGAACTGGGACATCCGTCACGTCGCGCTTGCCGTGCAGGATCGCGACGGCTCACCCGAGAGCCGAGCCCTCATCTCCGCGTTCGTGAACTCGGGCTACTTCGATCGCGTCACCGACTCGTTCGCTCCTGACGAGATCGATCGCGCGCTCGACTTGAACACCGCCAGGGCCGCGCTCGTCATCCCCGAAGGCTTCGGGCGCGACGTCGTCAATGGCCGCGCGCCGCAAGTGCAGCTGCTCGTCGATGGTGACAATGCCAACACGGCGACGACGGTGATTGGCTACGCGGGCAGCATCGTCAGGGGCGTCGGCGCCGGGCTGGTCCCCGGCCGGGCGCCCGTCGAGCCGCCGATCACCGTGGAGCCTCGCATCTGGTACAACCCCGAGCTGCGCAGCACGTTGTTCCTCGTGCCGGGCCTCATCGCTTACATCCTCATGATCACCGCCGTCATCTCGACGGCGCTCTCGATCGTCCGCGAGAAGGAGAGCGGGACGATGGAGCAGATCCGGATGGCGCCGATCGACACGTTGTCCTTCGTCGTCGGTAAGAGCATTCCCTACTTCTTCATCTCGCTGGCGTCGGCCGCGCTCATCATTCTCGCGGCGATGACGCTCTTCGGCCTGCCGATGCGTGGCAACTGGCTCGGGCTCCTCGCTGCGCTCTCGCTTTTCATCGCCGGGGCGTTGGGCACCGGTCTGCTGATCTCTACCGTGGCGGAGACGCAGCAGATCGCGTTCCAGGCGGCGCTCCTGACCTCATTTCTGCCGACGCTGATGCTCTCCGGGTTCATCTTTCCGATTTCGAGCATGCCGGATTTCCTCCAGCTCGTGACGCACGTGGTCCCCGCGCGCTACTTCCTGATCGCACTGCGCGGCATCGTCCTCAAGGGCACCGGGCTGGCGCTGCTGTGGCCGGAAATGCTGGCGCTCTCGATTTACGCGCTCGCCATGCTGGCAATTGCCGCAGCGCGGCTGGCCCGGGAGAAGCACTGATGCAGAGACTCCGGCGGTTGGTCTGGAAGGAGTTCCTCGAGCTGCGTCAGAACCCGCGGCTCTTCGGGCTGGTGATCGTGGCGCCGATCATCCAGCTCACGATGCTCGGCTACGCGGCGACAACCGACGTTCGCGACGTGCCGGTAGTAGTCGCGGACGGCGACCGTTCCCCCGCGAGCCGCACGCTGGTCGCTCGTTTCGACGCCTCGCGAAACTTCACTGTCATCAACATCGTCGGGACGATCCGCGACGTCGATCCCTACCTCCAGCGCGGCGACGCCTGGATCGCGCTCGCGATCCCGCAGGGCTACGGCACCGCGGTCGAGGAGGGCCGATCCATCGCCCTGCAGGTGGTCGCGGACGGTTCCGACTCGAACTCCACGACGGTGGCGCTCGGTTACGCCACCGCGCTCATCGGCGAGTACGCGGCGGAACTGGCATCGACCGGTCCGTCTTCCCCTTCGGCGACGGCGGAACAAGCGCCTGCCGCGGCTGCTATCGATCTTCGCGTCCGCGTCTGGTTCAATCCGCAGCTCGAGAGCCGGTTCTTCATGATCCCCGGCGTGCTGGCGCTGCTGCTGTTGCTGGTCACGGCGAATCTCGCCGCGATGGGGATCGTGCGCGAGAAGGAACTCGGCACGCTGGAGCAGTTGAACGTAACCCCGCTGCGCCGCTGGGAACTTATCGTCGGCAAGCTGCTTCCTTACGGGGTCATCGCCTTCATCGACGTCCTGCTGGTGACCGCGGTCGCGGTCTTCTGGTTCGAGGTCCCATTCCGCGGCAGCTTCCTGCTGCTGCTCGGAACCAGCCTGCTTTACGTGTTCTGCACGCTTGGCCTCGGCCTGTTCATCTCGACCATCTCCGACACTCAGCAGCAAGCGATGATGACGGCGACGTTCTTCTTCCTGACGCCGATGATCTATCTCTCGGGCTTTATTTTCCCGATCGAGAACATGCCGCCGGTCATCCAGTACGCGACGTACCTGATTCCGCTGCGCTACTTCCTGGTGATCGTGCGGGGGATTTTCCTGAAGGGGATTGGACTGGATCTGCTATGGCCCCAGGCCGCCGCGCTGGCAGCCTGGGGTGGCGTCGTGCTCGCGCTCGCGGTGGCCCGGAGCCGCAAGCGGACCGCGTAGAACCTAGTTCTTCTTGACGCTCGTCGCCGTCACGGTGCCGTCCGCCTGGCGGAGGCCTTTCACGGTGACCTTGTCGCCGCTCTTCAACGCCGTGCACGCCGCGCCCTCGAACGTCGTGGTGGCCGTCGTCACGATCGAGAAACCGTTGACGCCGAACTGCACGACCGGGCAGGTTCCCTTGAGACCGCCGGCCGAGCCTTCGATCTCGAATTCACCGCCGGGAGCGTCGTCATTAATTTCGATCTTTCGCGCGTCCAGCGACCCGTCACTGTTACGCACGCCAACGACGTGAACGGTCATTCCCACCTTGAGCGTCGCGAGCGTCTGTACGTCCCCGCGCCGCTTCACCTCGGTAGACGATGACGTCCGGACCGTCGTGGTCCCGACCGTCAGGACAAAATTCGGCGTCGATCCGGTGAGCGCATTGAGCGTGCCATGGATCGAAGCCGACGAATCCTGCGGCGGCGGCGTACCCCCGTCGGTGCTGGTGCCGTTGATGTGGATCCGGGTCGCATAGATGAACCCGTCCCGCATCTGTCCTTTGACCTCGACACGCGATCCTTCCTTGAGCGTGGTGAAGGAGTCCGCGCGGTCGCCATCGCCGAAGAACTCCGTGAGCGCGTCGCCCTTGATGACCTGGCTGCCGATCTTGAACTGGAACTGCGCGGCGGTGCCGGTGAGCGTGTCGAGCACGCCATTCACCGAGACGGGGATGGCGGTATTGCTGTTCTGCAGTTCGACCACCGTCGCCGTGAACTGATCGCCGGCGAGTACGCCCTTCGCATGAACCCGCATGCCGATCTGAAGGTCGGAGAACGCGCGCGTCTGACTTCCGTCGACGAAGCGGGTCGACGCGTCGGTCTTGACCGTCCTTCCGGCAGCCTTGAAGCTCAGCGCGGGCATCGTCGGAGGCAGCGATTCGACGCGACCCTCCAGTTGTGCCTGCCCGGCGCCGCTGCGGACCGCACTCTCAATCGATGCCGTCGAGCCGGCAACCGCGAGGACGACGTCGACGATCTGGGATGGCTCGACCGAAGCCAGGGTGACGGTCGCGTTGGCGCCCCCACCGGTCAGTTGCAGCTGCACGTTTCCTGTGGGCACGCTGGCGAGCGTGAAACGGCCGGCGCCGTCGACGCTGGTGCTGATCGTGGTCCCAAGGACAGTGATGGTGACGCCAGTGATCGCGGCACCCGACGAGGCCGAGGTGAGGGCGCTGCCCGTCGCGCCCTGGACGGCGCCCGTAATGGTGGCGGATGGGCCGGTGGGAGTTCCAGGCGTCGTCCCCGTCGTGGACGGTTCCGTGGGGCTGCTGCCGCCGCCACAGGCGCCCGCCAGCATCGCCGCTACCAAAGTCAGTCCGAGTCCCCTGCGCATGAATCCTCCGGGCCATGACAGAGCAACCGGGATGCCGCGCGTTTTCCAGCACTTACCGGGAAAACTCCCGATTTTCGACACAAACCTGTCGGCAGGATTACGCAGTCGTGAATTTCTTACGCGCGGACGTCAGGCTTTCCCTGGGGCGAATCCGCTCGCCCGGGCGAGCTTGAGCATCTGCGCCAGGCGGCGCGCCTCCGCCTTCGCGACCGTTCGCCCGAACGGCGTGATCCGGTAATAGCGCCGGCGCTCGTCGTCCATCTCCGGCGCCGGACGTGTGCTGATCTCGGCGACCAGCCCCTGCTCGAGCATCCGTTGGATCGAACGGTAGAGCGTCCCGGCGCCGAGCTTGATCGCGCCATCGGTCCGTTGCGCGATGTCCTGCATGATGGCGTAGCCGTGCCGATCCTCGTCGGCAAGCGCCACGAGGATGTGGAAGGTGACCGGCGGCAACGGAAGGAGGGAATCGATCTCTTGTTGCATGGATGTCTACTCGGCCCTGATGGCGCGGATTGGATCGACCCGCACGGCGCGCAGAGCGGGGAGTAATGTCCCGGCGAAGGCCATGAGGGCGACCAGGAAGACGGCGGCCCCGAACGTGGCGAGATCGCCCGGCGCGACGCCGACGAGGAGCGACTCGAGCGATCGTCCGGCCGCATAGGCGAGGAAGAGGCCGGGCACCAGGCCCGCGACGACAAGCAGGCCGCCCTGCTTCAGGACCATTCCGAGGATGTCGCTCCGCTGCGCACCCAGGGCGATCCGGACGCCGATCTCCGCCGTGCGCTGTGACACCGCAAATGCCAGGACGCCGTGCACGCCGATCGCCGCAAGGATGAAGGCAACGAGCGCAAAGCCGGCAAGCACTCGAACCTGCAGCGTCCGCGAGGCTGTCTCGGCGTCGATGATGTCGCCCATCGGGCGAACGTCCGAGATCGGCTGCTGCGGATCGGCCGCACGGATGATGCTGCGGACTGCGGGCACCAGTTGATCGAGCGGCGTCGATGCGTGGATCACGAGATCCTTGGGCACGTAGAAGACGAACGAGTCGTCCGGTTGCTGCGTGTAGGGCAAGTAGACTTGCGGCTCGCTCGTCCGTTCGAGGCCGCGGACGCGGATGGTGCCGACGACGCCGACGACCGTGCGTTCCCTCGCGCCGAACGTGAAGGTCCGGCCGAGCGGATCGCCTTCCGGGAAATAGCGGTCGACGAACGACTGGCTGACGACGGCCACCTGTTGAGACTGCACCGTGTCGGACTCGCTGACGTCGCGCCCGCGCCGGACAGGGATCGCCAGCGTCGTGAAGAATCCCGGCGTGACGAAACGCATGCTGGCCGTGGCCTCATCGCGGCGCTCGGCGTCGCCGGCTCGCCCGGGCAGCCCGACTCCCCAGATCCCGCCCCGCATCACCATCGGCAGGAAGCTGATGTACGCCGCGTTCGAAACGCCTGGCAGTGCGCGCACCTGCTCCAGCACGCGGCCGTAGAACGCGGTTCTCGTCCCGGTTGCGGCGTAACGCGGCATCGGCAGCGTCGTGCGCAGCGTCAGCACGGCGTCGGCGCGGAAGCCAGGGTCGCGCGCCTGGATCGACCAGAGTGCCCGGACCAGCAAGCCTGTTGCGACGAGCAGGACGATGGACGCCATGACTTCGGCGATCACGAGCGCACCCCGAAGCCGCTCCTTGCCGCCGCCGACGGTCCGCGCTCCGTCGCGCAGTCCGCGCGCGTCCGCGTCCGCGCTGGTCCGAAGCATCGGCGCGATGCCGAAGGCGACGGCCGTCACGATTGTGAGGCCGGCGGCGAACATGAGGACGCGGCCGTCAAGGCCCGGCACTGCCGCGGCCGGCATGTTGGCTGGCACCAGCTGCCAGAGGAGCGGGACCGCGACCGCAGCCAGCAGCAGCCCGATCGCGCCGCCGAGCGCGGCGATCAGGAGGCTCTCCGTTGCGAGCTGCCGGATCAGCCGTTCACGCCCGGCGCCGAGCGCCGCGCGCACGGCCAGTTCCTGCCGGCGTCCGAGCGCGCGGGTGAGCAGCAGATTTGCCAGGTTCGCGCAGACGATCAGCAGCACGCAGAGTGCCGCGGCGCTCAGGGCAACCACCATGGTCCGAGCCTGTTGCGACAGCTCGTCGCGCAACGCGTTCACCGTGACGCCGATGCCTTCGTTTTCCTTGGGGTACTGCTGGCGACTCCGGGCGGCGGCGAGGTCCATTTCAGTCCGGGCGGACTGCAGCGTTGCTCCCACCTTGAGCCGGCCAATGCCATAGAGATAGTTGTTGTTGCGGTCGTCGAAGTTGCCCTGCGTGACCGCGTACGGTGTCCAGAACTGCGTCCTGCGAGTCGGGAAGCTGAACGCCGGAGGCATGACGCCGATGACCGTGTGCGGACGGTCGTTGAGTGTCAGCGTTCGGCCGACGATGCCGGGATCTCCGCCGAAGGTTCCGCGCCAGAGACTGTCGCTGAGCACGATCACGGGTTCGCCCCCGGGCGCGCCATCGGGTAACACGCGAAAATCCTCGCCGCCGCTGTGCACGCGGCCGAGCGCCGCGGGCACGCCAAGCGTGGGGAAGAGGTCGGAGGTGACCTGCGCGCCTTCCAGGCGCAGCGGCTCGCCGTTTCCGATGAGGTTCGCCGAGACGTTCGTATACGCCCCGATCCGGTCGAACGACGTCGCGGCCTGCTTCCACTCCCGATAGTTGGCCGGGGAGAGCTCGAGGCGCCCGTAACCGGACGTACGCTCCCAGATCGTGACCAGCCGTCCGGCCTCCGGAAACGGCAGCGGACGAAAGAGGACGAAGTCGGTAATCGAGAACGCGGCCGTATTGGCGCCGACGCCGAGCGCGACGACGGCGATGGCCGTCAGGGCGAAGCCGGGCGACCGCCGCAGCGTCCGGGCGGTGTAGCGCAGGTCCTGCCGAAGAATCTCCCAGTGGATCCGAAGGGCATTCATGAGCGTCTCCCCGACCACGGCGACCCAGAGCGCGAGCCGCGGCCACACGCCGTCGGCCTCCCGCAACCGCCAGCGGACGAACGTCGCCATTTCGTCGCCGTACTCCGCCCGGAAGGAGGCGGGGTAGAGGTGCAGCAACAGACGGTAGAGCCGCATACTCACCTGCTGATTATAGCCAGTATGCACATAGTTGCCGGTTAGACGGACGGTGGCGCCGGAAGGTTCGCTTGTCGCATCATGGAATCGTGAGGGTGCTCCTGGTCGAGGACGACTCGACCATCGCGGAATTCGTCACCAAGGGCCTGCGCGAGGCCGGGTTCGCGGTGGATATCGCCACGGACGGGCGCGCCGGCCTGGAGAAGGCCCTTGCCGGCGGGCACGACGCCGCGATCGTGGACGTCATGCTGCCGCAGCTCGACGGCCTGGCGTTGATCGACGCGCTGCGCGCGCGGGGCGGCCGGACCCCGGTGTTGATCCTCAGTGCCCGCCGCAGCGTGGACGATCGCGTTCGCGGTCTCCAGGCCGGCGGCGACGACTACCTGACGAAGCCGTTCGCGTTCGCCGAGCTGCTGGCCCGCGTGCAGGCGCTGATTCGGCGCGCCACCGGCGCCGCCGAGCCGACGCGACTCGCCGTCGCGGATCTCTCGCTCGATCTCCTGACCCGGAAGGTGCACCGCGGCGCGCAGGCGATCGACCTGCGCCCGCGCGAGTTCGCGCTGCTCGAATACCTGATGCGGAACGCCGGCCGCGTCGTGGCCAAGACGTCGATCCTGTCGCACGTCTGGGGCTACAATTTCGATCCCAACACGAACGTCGTGGACGTGCTGGTCTCCCGCCTGCGCGACCGCATCGACCGGCCGTTTCCCGACAAATTGCTCCAGACCGTCCGCGGTGTTGGCTACGTACTGCGGCCGCCATCATGACAATCAGGCGGACGCTGGGCCTGCGTTTGTCAGTGTGGTACGCGTCGGTCTTCGTTTTCGGGATGATCGCGCTGGCCGTGCTGACCTACACATTGCTGGCGTCGGGACTGGCGCAGCGCGATCACGACATCATCTACGCAACGCTGCGGGAATATGCGTCGCGCTACGAGCTTGGCGGGCTTCCGGCGCTGCAGCGCGCGGTGGAGCTGGAGCAGCGAACCGGCGATCAGGAGCGCCTGTTCGTTCGGGTCCTGGGGCCTGGGGCCTCGGCGATCTTCACGCGCGATCCGCGCGGGTGGAGCGGCTTCGCCCAGGAAGATCTCGGCGAGTCGCGTTCGACGCTCGAAGACCTTCACGATCGCCAGGCGGTGCTCGAGGTCGCGTCGGCCCGCTTGTTCGACGGCACCATCCTCCAGGTCGGCAAGACCAACGAAATCAGGCTGGCGCTGCTTCGGCAATTCAAGCGGATCGTCGGGCTCGTCTCGGTCATCGCCCTCGTCGTCGGCGTGGTGGGCGGTCTCGTGCTCACGCGTTCAACCGTCAAGCCGATCTACGACCTCATCGACGTCTTGCAGGGCATCATCCGCACCGGCCGGACCGATACCCGCGTGCCCGCGCGCAATGCACGGGGCGACGCGGTGGACGAGTTGAGCGCGCTCTTCAACACGATGCTCGATCGCATCAACGCGCTGCTCGCGGCCATGGGGGACTCGCTCGACAACGTCGCGCACGATCTGCGGACGCCGCTGGCGCGTTTGCGCGGCGTGGCCGAGCGGGCCTTGCAGCCGGGAACCGCAGCCGATCAAAGGGAGGCGCTCGAGACGTGCCTCGAGGAATCCGAGCGGATCCTTTCGATGCTCAACACGCTGATGGACATCTCGGAGGCCGAGACCGGCGTCGTCCAGTTGAAGCGCGAGCCGGTGGCGCTGGGGCCGCTGCTCGCGGAAGTGGTCGAGCTCTACGAAGATGTTGCCGACGCCCGGCGGATCTCGGTGGCGCTGGAGGACGGGGGAGACGTCATCGTCAGCGGCGCCCGAGACCGCCTGCGTCAGGTCTTCGCCAATCTGCTCGACAACGCGATCAAGTATTCCGGTGAGGGCGGCGAGGTGCGGCTGCGCATCAGGTCCGAGGGGAACGAGGCGGTCGTGACCGTCAGCGACACCGGGGCTGGCATCGCCGCCGAACATTTGCCGCGCATCTGGGAGCGCCTCTATCGCGCCGACAGTAGCCGTTCGTCCCGCGGCCTCGGGCTGGGCCTGAGCCTCGTGAAAGCCTACGTCCACGCCCACGGCGGATCGGTCGATGCCACGAGCGAGCCCGGCCGCGGATCGACGTTCACCATTCGATTGCCGGCCGATCCGCCACGGATAGACACGGTTTAGATCAACCACGGATAAACACGGCTCAAATCGACCACGGATAAACACGGATAAACACGGTTTTTGATCTGTGTTCGTCCGTGTTTGTCCGTGGTGAGATCCCCCCGTGTTCATCCGCGGCCCGACCTCCACAGCTTCGACTGCCGGCCGATGACTGCCACGGATAACACGGCTTAGATCAACCACGGATGAACACGAAAGAACACGGTTTTGATCTGTGTTCGTCCGCGTTTATCCGTGGTGAGATCCGCCCGTGTTCATCCGCGGCCACCTTTCACCGATGTAATCCTCCGGTAAGCAGCCAGAAAGGTTTCCGCTCGTCTAACAAATAGAGGTGATTCCTAACCATGAAGAACGGTTTTCTTAAGAACTCAGCCGTGGCCGTGATGGCCGCCGCGGTAGTGACGATGGCAGCGTGGAAGGCGCCGGATGCGAGCTCGTACCTGTCGGCCGCGCCTTCGGTGACGAGTACGGCTCCCGTGCCGGTGCCGGCCGCGGTCGCCGGCGCGTCGTACGCTCCGGTGGTCGAGCGCGTCATGCCGGCGGTGGTCACGATCCGCGTCGAAAAGCGCGCGGCGATGGTGCCGACCAGCCAGCAGCAGATTCC
>Ga0193738_1000353_pt1 | contig 26665 bp, 31 predicted proteins | sample L2a1metaG_FD_144927 | JGI IMG/M metagenome (GOLD analysis project Ga0193738, IMG submission 144927) | Soil microbial communities from a riparian zone of the East river system, Colorado, United States - L2a1 | ecosystem: Environmental > Terrestrial > Soil > Riparian zone | place: USA: East River... | reverse complement strand
CCACAAAAATTAAAACCATTGCATAGTCATAAGATTTCGATTGAGAAAGATACATTGTATATAGAAATATAGGCTTAGGATACATCCTGATAGCGTATTACCTTTGTACTCTAGAAATTAACTAATTAATCCATAGGATAAAATCAATTTTAATGAAGACTTTAGTTTACCAGTGTAAGGTACACTAGTGGTAATTCTGTATTACTTAATAATAAGTTTGAATCGAAAATAAGATTGAATAACCATTTTCTATATTTACATTTGCGTTCCCATCGATAACATGTGAGATGGACCTTTCGACATTTTGAAAAATTAACACCCATGAACGGGTTCTATAACAAATTAGAAGTTTTACACTATTGAAATTATCGTCTCATACATTGAATAAATGGCAATTAACATTCCATCAATGATGATCGTTACTCTTGGATTCTCAGACAATCTAGGCAATATGAATGCCTGCTACTGAAAAGCATTGGATTTTGGTGTAAGATAAAAAAAATTATTGATTTATATACACTTGCAATAAATATGGCATAACTGAATTAAAGATATGAAGCTTGATGTCCCGAGATTTACAGAAAGATTTGGATCAGTAAGTCTACATGGAGTGCAACGTGTGTATGAACTGGATTCTGGACACAAGAACAAAAACACAAAAACTGAATCTGAGATTATTCGTTCAATTGATGACGAAATCATTTCCAAGATAGAAGCCGAAATGGCAATTGTGATTCCTATAAAAGGAGAACGTTTAAAGCTTTTAGAAGGAGTATTGAGTGGTATCCCGCATGATTGTTTGACGATAATTGTATCAAATAGTCCTAGAGAACCAATTGATAGATATAAATTGGAAAAACAGGCATTTGAACAATTTAATAGATTCACTGAAAAAAAATCAGTAATCATTCATCAAAAGGATCCCGGCCTTGCAAAAGCGTTAGAAGGAGTTGATTATCCGGATCTTTTCGATTCAGAAGGAAAAATACGTAATGGTAAAGGAGAGGGAATGTTCATTGGCATGTTGCTTTCAAAAATGATGGGAAAAAAATACGTGGGATTCGTTGATTCAGATAATTATGTTCCGGGTGCAGTCAACGAATACACAAAAATATTCTCATCAGGAATTGCATTATCTTCTACGCCCTATACCATGGTTCGTGTGTCTTGGATTTACAAGCCGAAAATTTCAGAATCAGGAGTACGATTTTCCAAATTGGGTAGAGTTTCAGAGATGACAAATCAATTTTTGAATTTAATGATATCGTATTATACTGGATTTGAAACAGAAGTCATTAGAACAGGGAATTCTGGAGAACATTGCATGTCTGTTCAATTAGCAGAATTATTAACCTACTCATCGGGTTTTTCTATCGAACCTTATGAAATAGTTAATTTATTAGAGCAATTTGGTGGAATTACTCCACCAGAGCACAAGGATACTATGGAGAAAGGAGTAGAAGTAATGCAAATTGAAACACGCAATCCACATTTCCATGAAGAGAAGGGGGATTTACACATAAAAGAGATGTTCTCTCAAGGGTGGGGAAGTATTTTTCATAGTAAGTTGTGTCATCCGGAATTGCGAGAAAAATTAAAGGCAGAGCTTGTTTCAAGAGGAATTTTAGACAAGGTAAAAGAACCGCCACAATTACCAAAAATGAGACCGTTCATAGACATTGATATTTTGAAATTCGAAAAAATTTTAAAGGAACAAACAAATAGTCTTACTATTTTTGAATAATATTTTGTCTGGACATTCTGAAATAATGCTACGAGATTTTAGATTCGACAAATAGCAAAATCTGACTAATTGCCAATCATATCACAAGTCTCATTCTTCTTCATTTCGCGTATTATCAATAATGGTATTACAACCAAAATTGGAATGCTTATTGCAATAAACAAGCTTTGAAGAGGGGCTAGAGCAGACACTACGCTGCTAGCGCCAAACCCCACAATCACAGTAAACAAGCTTCCTGCACAAGTAGGACAACCAATGAATAGACCACTGAAAACGCCAAAAGTTGAAGCTATTGGAAATCTTCTTTGAGATTGATTTCTAAACATTCTCAAGAAATGCACATTTAGTGCAAGATTAAAACCAACTAAGATCGAGACTACTATTGCAAGTATGAGATTTATTGGAATTATTAAAATTGAAAGTAGCTCGGTTAGTTCAGCTGTGATCATGGGAACATATCCCGGGTAATTGCAACACAATGTCAGATACAGTGAAGGTGCGGTATCACCTTCAACATCATCATGATAGATAAGAATCTGAGATAAGAATGCAAAAAAGATGCCATAGGCAATGGATGAAATAACAAGTATTCTCCAATAGGACTTTTGGGTCAAAATGCGAGACACATATCCAAGATGACTTTTTTTAGGTTCAGGTCTTGAAGCTTCAGATCGGAGGATCAGATAAGATCCATAACCAATTGCGATCAATGAAACCATAACTAGAATGATAACGGCTGTCGCCAAGTTATACAATTTCGCAATGTCTGACTGAGATTGATTGGAACTCAATAATGAATAAATTGAGAGAGAGAAAATTAATGAGAAGATGCCAATGCAAATAATACGTATGCCCCTATTTTTCAGCGAATCATGATTCTCCAACATTGCCAACAACCAAAAGTTAGTTTATTTATGGAAAACAGTCCAATCTATATTAAGTTAATTCAGATATGTCTGTCATCTATTGGACAAAGCCTAAATTTATCGACGTTTAAAAAAAAATATGGACGAAACTTTCACAGGTGAAGGATTTGTTACAGCTTCCATAAGCTTTGTTGGTTTCGTTGATAAACTGGGTCTAGAAGGGTTACTTACTTTAAAATCTGACGATGGGAGAGAATTTCCGATCCGCGCATTTTCTGGGGAGGTCGCAAGGCATATCCTAAGATTTAGGGAAGGTGATAAAAGCACCATACCTACAATTTATAATCTTATTGAAGAAATTTCTGCATTGCAGGATTTACTGTTAGTAGAAGTCAGAATATATAGAAATGGTCCTGTATTGAGGTCTAATCTTTATTTCAAGACTCGCAAGGAAATAATCACTTTAAGAAATTATCGTGCATCTGATTCTATAGCCCTAGCTGCATTTTTTGATGTTCCCATAAAGGTAAGGAAAAATCTATTTGAGGAAACGATTGAGCAATAGTTAATCTAAATCAAGTAACTATTGCAGATAGTTTGTTTGATGTTATCGCCTTCTTGACTTCCATTGCAATCCTCCGCCCAATACCAAATGTTTGGCCATAGGAATATTTTGTATACGGGGAGGTCGTTGCCATGATAGGATTTCCAGGAACTCTAAGAGATACGTCATAAACAACTATTTCCAAATCTGGTGTAACAATGCTCTGTAGAGAAAATGGCCCAATAAGACCAGGTGGATATTCTTTTCGTACTGCATTAGTAAATTTATCGCCGAGTTCAAATACTTTTTGAAGCATTGACTCCCTAATGCTAGCAGGAGTGTGACCTATTTCTATATGTCTCACCTCTGTTTCAAACTCCAATTGATCTCTTGCTGGCAGCCCATTTAGATCATTGAGATTAGTCTGAAGTCTTCTTTCAATCCCCAAGAATTCAGTTTCAGGCGTCAAGGGCGATGAGAAAAAATTAAAATTAAAATATGTACCTACAACGAATTGTTCAATTACAGATGAATGAAGATCTTCCCTTGTGATCATTTTTTCTTTTATCTTGTCTTGCGATTTTTCAATATAATCCTGTGCTGAACTGACTATGAAAAACGCTCTTTCAAGCTTTCTTTTAGATTCTTGAATTTTAACTATCGCTAATCCTTCTATATCTGAATATTTTTTGTAAATCTTTGGATGGATTATTTGCGCGCGTTCCAACAAATAATACTGATTTCTTTCGGCACCCCTTTCCTCGGCACGAAAAAGGCTCCTATTTCCAAGTATTGGTAATTTTAATTCATTCTCTATTGAATCGTACCCTACATATGCAGTGAATGCCCGATGGGGTACAACAATACTACTAATTTCTCTAAGTTTCTCTTGATTCTCTTTGAAAAGTAGGTCTGAGAATTTATCTACTAAAATTATTTCATCTACCAATCGCTTAAATCTCAAATATGGTAATTCTCTGCCTTTTTGACAAATACATACAGTTTTCATCCCCTCGTCCTTTGCTCCATCCATTATTTCCAATGCGGAATGACTACCAATTACTGCTAGGTGTATATTCTCTACATCATATTTTCTTATAATCTCAGATATTGTATCAGCATTTATCATGTTTACCCATGCAGAAGAAATCTGTTATAAATAAAATTTTCCAAATAAAATAATCGGTTAGTTTCAGTTAATTTCTATTCTGTATGCTTTACAAATTAACTACTTTTTTCTTTATTTACAGCCCCTTCTATGGCCTTTCTAAGCTCATCATCATTCTTGTTAGTATAGTTTATTCCCAGAGACTCGGCTATTTCTTCAAGTTTTTCACGGCCTATCTTATCATTGCCTTTAATCTGCGCGAGCTCCTTTTTGGCTTCAATCCTTGCTTTTTCATACTCTGCCGTTGCCTTTCCAAATGACCTGGCCAACTCAGGTATTTTCTTGACACCGAAGAACAATACCACGATGATAACAATAATGATCAGAACTTCATACCCAACTGGAACCTGCAAGATAGCATTATTGATACCATCCATATAAAAAAGATAGAGAAGGTTGAGATTTAAATGTTGATGGAAATGTCATCGATATGGTACGATCTAAGATTCTCCTTTTACCACACATGCTGTGAATCAACAAATACCCTCGAATCTTCTGAAACAAGGTATTCAAAACTGTTTGAAGATTTCATCCGTAACAAAAAGTCTGACAAAAATTAAAATTTTTAGCTTAGGCCTGGAACTGACTCAAAACAGTTGCCCTATTGATTTGACTGCTTCAGAGTAATGGGCGTACAGTACTATTCTTTTTGTGCAAGCGTCCATTGATAGCGCAGTGATTTCAAAAATTATACAATCAAATTTCATATAGGAATCATCAATGTCACCTCATCAGCTTTGTGCCGACATGATCCACTCGTTGAAATTACAATGCTAATATCCATGTATATCTCTTTAAATGAAAAGTCTATGCCATGTGATTGAGATTCAAATGGATATATGTTATGAAACATTTTAACAGAATTTAAGATCATTCACATTTGTTAGTATAATAAATAAAATCATTCAACTTTTATGAATATAACCCATTGCTATGCATATTGTGTTCTTGGCACTTAAGGAAATATTACTTCCCCAGGAGAACATAATGTTCAGGACAAAAACAAAACTAAAGTGTACGGAAAAAAAATACAATATCATAATTACCAATTTCAGAGTACTACTATATTCCGAAAGAGGTCGTATTTTTAAATCACCTGATGTGATAAGCGAGAGGTTAGAAAGCATTTATGGCATAGAATACAATGAAGAAGGTATTTTCTTCAAAACTTCTAAAATTAGAATCCAAGGTGGGATAAGATTTGAAATAAGCGGTCCGCTCTCAGAGGTAAAACCAGTTTTCAATTTCATTCAAACAATCATCAATCGAGCTGATAACACGCTAGTTAGAAGATTAGATGAATCATAGAAATTAGGACTGTATACCCTCCCCCTTATCTAACGGTAATCCAATCCTAATTAGGACTCCTGCATTCAAAGTATTGTTGTGGTATTCTGACAAAGCCCCTACAATTGAAAGAAAATATTCAAAATCAATTCTGCGGTATTTCAAGGTAGGATCGCACATGGGAATGACTATAAACCCTTATCAAGGCTGTCATCACAGATGTGGGTATTGTTATGCAACCTATAAATGGTCACCAGATTTTTACGACAAGATCTATGGTAAAATTAACGCCCCTGAAATTTTAGAATCAGAATTGAACAAATGGAAGAATATTTCAATGTTACCTGTTATGATATCCTCTGCAACTGATGCCTATCAGTTTGCAGAAGCAAAGTTTGGTATTACAAAAAAATGTATTCAAGTGTTACAACAGTTTCAAATTCCATTTTACGTATTCACCAAGTCATGTCTTATTGAACGTGATCTGAACCTGTTTCACAATTATAATACTAATTGTTTTGTAGTTTGGTCAATAACAACCATTGATGAAAAAGTAAAGCGAATCATAGAACCAGGAACACCGCCAACATCAAGGGTTTTTGAAACGATAAAGAAATTTCTCGATTCTGGAATTAAATGTTGTGTTAACATTGATCCCATTATCCCATTTGTTACTGACAGTGAGGAACATATACTATCAATCGTTGAGATGTGCCATCAATTCGGCATAAGATACATTTCCGGATCAATCCTGAGACTGAGGAGGGATATTTGGATCAGAGTTAGGGAAATACTTGAACTATTGGGAATATCTTGGAGTATCGAAGAGTACGAAAAAATATTCGGGTTCCAAGAGCCACTAATGAATGACAACAATCTGAGTGCAAGTACAACTTATAGTGACAACGTAATAAATTGTCTCAAATCCGAGCTTTCAAAAAGGAACATTGAATTTGGTTTTGATAAACTAATAGAATGTATTTCTAACTTGAAGTCGGAGTATGCGATATCCGCAAAGCAATACAGGATTAGTGAATTTATCTAATTCCAAACCCACTGGAGATTTATCTAGAATGGCTTGAGTTGACTATTTTTTGTTTTTAGAAGACATCAAACTTTATTAGAATTCTAGTCTATCCGACTCTTTTCATTTTTGAGCCACATCTTGGACATGAGGCTTCTCTATGTTTTGTCCCACAGCTCATACAGTAATAGTTTACTGAATTCCCAGAGAAAGGGGAGGACAGTGAACCAAACACACCCGCTCCGGCGTTCTTCGCCATCCTATTTCGCATGTAGAAGCCCATCAAAAGAAATATGCCGATAATGATTACCCACGAATACGGAAATGGAACGAACAATGATACTGTCACGCTTATACCAATTGAGATTACGATCCACATTAGCTGGAATGCAAGAAATTCTTTATTGTCCATGCTGCAATATAATAATTGATTAAACAAGATTATTAAGGTTAACTATTTTGAAACCCATTATTATCCAAATACTATATCATTATTACAGTATTTTATTAAGATGGATTATTGCCAGGCTTATTTTCTTTAGTCTCTTGGTAATTATCCAGATTTAGTTTGCAACCCAACCACCAGACATTTCAGTATTTTCGTTATAAAAATAACCGGCCGTGTATGTGTTTCTACAAAATTTTCGAATGAAAAAGAATAGTTCTAAATATTGGTTCAAAATTCAAAAACTAGACAGATAGAATTTGGAGGCATTGAAGCCAAGAATATGTGGTAATTATTCAACGACAACTTTGAATTTATTAGACAACTTGGAGCCTTCATACAATTTTTTCCAAATCAATAGTCCCAAAAATGCTGACATGAATGAAACAGGCATTAAAATTGGTACAATGAATTTCCACAAAAGTTGTTCAAATATCAATACACTTTCAAAAGTTACTAGATCTATCCCAAAAAATGATTTGAACATATTCACCGACCATGGAAAATAAAAAGTAACAAAGAAAAATGAAATGGCAACGGAGAAAATAATGCGTTTGTGATCTTTATTAGATTTGACAGACACCTTATAGTTACTTTGTGTAAATATGGAAATAACATCTAATGTTATAGGTATGAGTATGTTTAGAAGATAAAGAGGCAACAAACCCACGAAATAATTATTTGAAGTGATAGTTGCAGATGATTGTATGGCCATCAAAGTAGCTGTAACGACCGTCATTCGGAAGGGAAATTTGAGATTTTGAAGTGAATAAAAAATTATTGCAGTGAAAATCGAAGGAAGAGTAGATCCAAGTATTAGAGCAGCAGTTGGAGAGGGATTGAAATCAAAGTACTGACCTTCCGAAAAGGGAAGCGTAAACATGAAAACAAAGTTAATAGCAATCAACCACAGAATTCCATAACAAATCATTTCAGACATTATCTTGAATTTTCTACAGGATTCAAACAAATGGGTTCCAATTAACGCACCTACTATAGAAAGCAACATTCCGCTTATCAACATGAGATGTGGAGGACTAAGTAGTCCATCAAACCCAAAATTTGTATGCCACCAATTATCAAATTGGCCGGAGAACAATTCCACAAGACATCCCAAGGCAATTAGTTTTAATGGATTTGGAATTTTGTGAAATATTGCAAAGGAGTTCTTTAGGGAGCTTTTTTGTTTTATTGAAATTACTATCCCTGCAACAGTAGCGATCAGGGATAAACCTACTCCAGAATACAACACTGTATGTGGTGGAGTAAAAAATGATTCAACATTTACAACACCATGCCATATGATATCCCAATTTGCAGCTCCGACTTGCAGAGCTACTCCTAATGCAACTAGAAAATAGATCCAGAGCAATGTAGATGATGAGGAAAGCGACGGCGACAATACTCCATTGAAGTTCAAAATATAAATATCCATACCCTTAGACAAATTTATTCTTATCACACCAAACGTAGATTTGGGATCGGAAACCATTATCTTCTACGCTTTAGTGGATTTACAAAGACATGGTGAAAATGTAGTGGATTTTTTTGAAATGGATAGAGTGCTGGATGAATTGGCTCGAACATTTGCAGCCCCAAGTGCAACGACGTGGTTCAAAGTTACAGGAAACAAGTCGCCGACACGAGATGAATACAGACTCAAGGTAATTGAATTCATGAACTTGTTTGAAAATGCTCTGTCAACTGGTTATCAGGATTATCCTAATTCGGATGATCTATTAGATCTTGTGAAAAAAGGAGTAAAAGACCAAGCCAACGAAATATTGTCGGGGAAGAACAATGAAGTGGAAAAAAGATTCAAGTACTACGTAGACCACGGCTAGCATTCAGAGATTATCATTGGGCCAACTGCGTTCGGAATTATTATTTCTGGACAGGGTTGTCGGAACTATTAAAAAGAAAATTTAGAAAGAACTACACTAATATCATGTTACTTAGATAATTATTTTGGCATGAGGAAGAAACACTCTTCAAAAAGAAAAATAACAGGTAAGGAATTATCATTGCAGGACGAATTAAATATCAAGTTTGCTACCTTAGTAGAATTATTAGAGACTAAGGGGGTTTTGAGTAAGGGGGAGTTTGAGAGATTGACAGTTATGAAATTACATGAGATTTCAAAGGCAAGAGCATTTGAAGATCTGGACGAAGAGATCTGATGATAGCAATTCAATACAAGATAGAATTATTACTCATCGTAAGTATCATATTTATTTGAATGTTGATTATTTGTAGAATTAATTAAATATTTACGTCCTACTGTAATTCATAGTGGAACAAATCGATTCTTTTACCATATCATACTAAACAGCCTTCATTCTCCTAAAGGATAAGATCCCTATTATAGTAATGATGAAAGTAAACAACAATAGTACAGCAAGGTCGTATTCGAAAGAGTGCGTTCCTAAATGTAATATACTATTTCTTAATGCATCTACTGAATATGTGGCAGGGTCAACAAGAGTGATTAGCTTTAACCAAGCAGGTAAATTGTCAATTGGGAAAAGGGCTCCACTTAGGAAAAACAAAGGAAATACAATAAAACTAATAATTAATTGAAATCCTTCCAAGCTCTCAATATAGCTTCCAAATGTTAGTCCTAACGATGTCAGACAAAATGAAAGAATCAAGACAATTGACAATATTTGGAGTAATGATAGTGCGTCATAATTTATCCCCAAAACAATACCGACAACAAGTATGATAGCAACCTGAAAAAGCGAAGTCGTCATTCCACCAAGAGTCTTACCAATAAACACCGTAGTTCTACTGGATGGGGCAACCATTACACTTTTAAGAAAATCAAATTTTCTGTCCCAAATGATATACGAACCGAAAAAAACAGATGTAAAAATTACCGACATGCAGATGATACCTGGAAAAATGAACTTTTCGTAATCTGTTCCTATTTGCAGATTCGTTGATCCTAGTCCAGAACCTATGACAATTAACCATAAGAGTGGGGTGAAAGTAGATGCTACAAGCCTGCTTCTTTCACGTAGGAACACCTTAATTTCTCTAAGCCATAACGCATAGAGCTGTCCTAATACAATGTTTGAACTAAGATTTTTTGTACTGAGCATATCTTTGCATGAATCCTCCTTCTGGGCTGTCTCCGGACAAGTAATCTCCCGAAAGTTTCAAGAACACATCATTTAGTGTAGGTTTCTTATATTCTATAGTCTGAACACCATCTAAATCCTTTATTAGCATATGCAAGTTTGAGTTTACCTTTTCCATGTAAATTATAACAGAATTTTCCTTCTGCTCTACTTTATGAACAAAATCAAATTTAGTAAAATCTTTGTCAAGAGGGATTCGATCGTTGAAGGTTATCTTTACAATATCACCGCCAATTTCCTGTTTTAATTTTGATGGCGAATCTAGTGCAATTATTTTCCCGTTAGTAATAAAACCAATTCTATCGCACAACATATCAGCCTCCTCCATGTAGTGTGTCGTCAAAATGATAGTAACCTTTTCCTCGCGTACCATTTTTTTGATGTACTTCCACATAGTTTCTCTACTTTTCGGATCTAAACCCAATGTGGGTTCATCTAAAAAGAAAACTTTAGGATGATGCAAGAGTCCCCGTGCAATTTCTAATCGCCTCCTCATTCCACCAGAGTATTTCTTTACCTGGTCATTTTTTCTATCCTCCAATCCAACTAACTCTAGTACCTCCGAAATTCTTTTTTCTCTTAACTTTCGAGGTATTCCATAGAGTAACGCGTGAACCTTTAAATTTTCATACCCTGTAAGGATATCATCACTGCTTGGAGCTTGAAAAACTACACCAATGCTCTGCCTTACTTTAGTTGCATTGTGCAAAACATCAAAACCATTCACAATAGCTCCTCCCTCCGTCGGCTTTAGCAGAGTAGCCAGTATATGTATTAGAGTGGTCTTTCCTGCCCCGTTTGGCCCTAAAAGTCCAAATATTTCATTCTCATTAACTTCAAAACTCAGGCCATCTAGTGCTTTGAAGTCTGCATATTTCTTGACAAGATTCTTTACAGTTATCAAGTAATCTAAATTGTTTGGAAACCCATTAAAATATCATTTGCAACGTCACTTGTTTTTTTGATAGTCATCTTAATCAAGGTATCGCATTACCATGTGTGCAAGCGTGAGAGCTGTAACTTATATTTAACCAATTTTTCAATGAGAGTTTTGTGTTCAGAATGATTAATTTTCCAAACAGACCAGTCCCTTTCTGTCCCCTTTTAGATCTTTACACGTATGGATATTGTCAATAGTAAATCTTTTGCACTCAAAATGTGTACGCTTCTCGATCCGTCTCCGGGATTATGGAGTTCTTTTTATTTCATTAGAATTTTACAAGTACCTTTTCAGAATAACTTAAACTTGTATGATGTTCAATCAACTAACTCGAATTAATTGCTGAGCTATTGAAACAATTATTGTTACTCTGTCGCGGTATCATCCATTTTCATGATTTTATGGAGTCGTCATAGTATTCTATCCTCATCAGACTGAACCATTATTTTCTTTTGGTTGCGTAAGTTAACCATTAATAGTTAATTTTAATACCAGGAAATTCGTGATTACTGTTGTGCTTTTTAATAGGAAGAAGGATCCGGTTGAAGCAAAGAGAAAAATAGTTTTGACTAAAGAGATCATAGACAGCGTAATAACCTATGCAAAATCATGGCATCCCAATGAGGGAATATTGATCTTGCAAGGAAAAAAAGAAAAAAATGTAATTAGAATAACCGGTTTAATAATTCCGCCATTTTCTTCTCATGGTCCATATTACTCTGGGTTTCCAGTGTATGAACTTCCATTCGATTTATCATATATTGGCACAATACATTCCCATCCTAGTGGGTCCAATCGTCCATCACTAGAAGATTTGAATCATTTTTTTGGATTGGTATCATTAATAATTTGTTATCCATATGACGATGGAAATATTGGAGCGTTCGACCGTAATGGAATTAAGATGGATGTCGAAATAGAAGATACTTTTTGACGTAAATCTACATTACACCAAATTCTGTGTTCGAATTACTATCCAGTCAACTTTTTAATTTGGTATAATTGACCAAACACTAGTGGGAAAGTAGACCCACCAGAGAACATGTAAAGATATCAGGTAATTTTATTATTCATAACAAAATATAAAAAAAGTTCAAACGGGCAGGGGAATTGATTTGTGATTGAGTAGTACTGCCCCACCAGGTATTAAAACGATTTTTGCTAAGTTTATGAACATCAGACTATAAACAGTTCAATGACCACTAGCATAATTTCAACTTTCTCGGAGTCCCCAGGCTGGAACTTAGCCTACTCTTATTAAACGCAGTAAAATATAAAATAACCTAACAGAGATGCTATATTCTGGACAATTTTAGAGATATTTTATATTACATTAAAAAAATATTATACTAATGATGCTTGAAAAGTTGAGGGACAAGGCTTTCTTTCAAAATACAATTGATGTCTGGATAGCCTATTGTGAAGAAAGAGAAAATGACTGGTATAGTGTTGAAGGATATCGCAATTTCATAAACTATTTGAACTCGAATGGACTGAAAATGCAGAAATTTCCTCTTTGCGTCAAGGAATCTGGGGGCATGTATGAAAGAGGCAAAGACAAGGCAAAATTTCTAGAGGAACTATCTCATTACTCGGACAGTGATTCTTCTGCATATACTTTAAAATTGAGCGGGGATGTAATTGACAAAATTCGTAGTTACGAGTTAAAATAGAAGGTATAATCAGAATATTATACCATTTTAAAATAATTCTTTACCAACTATTTAGAACACGCGAATATTTAATAGTAGACTCATATTCATACTTGTTAGTATTTGGATTGTGTGACTATTAAAACAAGAGTTATCATTTTTCCACCTTAAAGTTTGTATCAGTGTTTGAAGAGATATATCCGGGCGCAGTAGCATTAACCCGAATCACAAAATCTCCTACTTTCGCGTTCTCTGGGATCTTTAGTGATAATTCTAAAGTGTCATTGTTTTCTGAAAATTCTTTGATAATTTTTTCTGAGGAATCCAATATTTGGCCTCTTATTGTAGCATTGTTAATTCTATCATCAGAATTAGCATCAATTAGATCTATTTTAATGACTTGTTCTTCACCAATAGAAACAGAATTCTCGTCTACTAGAGTTTGAATAACAATATTCCTTAGTTCGGATGGAGTGTCGCTTTTACTTTTATTACTTTCCTTCGCCAAGAATCCATCGGTCAACTCCACTTCGCTGACAGTTTTATTACCGTCCCTAACATTGATATTGACCTCATCTGTAGAAGTTATTCCTTTATTATCAATAAGAACTAGTTCGAATGTTAATGTGGTGTCTGTTGAAACATAGGGTGATATAAATGACCATATCATGGTGTTTGCACCCCCTACCGTAATATTGGGATGGGGAATTTGTTTCCACTCATAAGACAAGATAACATTATTGTTGCTCTTGCTGTTAGTTCCATTAAGGATAACTGATGCACTTTCGTAAACTGTCTGATCTAGTCCCGCATCAGCTACAACTCGTGTATCATTAGAAAGTGACAGAAATTTGTTTGAGTTTTGATTTGATTCAATTTCTAGGATTGATGGAGGTGCAGTAGCACTTGTTAGAGATTTATTACCTTGTAAAGTGCTGTTTGTATAAGTTCTATTAACTCTCTCAAACTCATTGGTAATCGGAGAGCCATATTTCGTTTCATTTTCCTTTGTAAATGGAATTGCTAAGTCAAAGTTATTACTTGAGAAAGCATCACTATTCTGTTGCTGACCACTTAAGCTAGTAGTTGGAACCATTTCTGAAAATTCTGACCCAATGTTAGACAGGTTATTGCTCTTATCCGATTTTTCATGACCATTGACTATTATCGAAGAAATCCTTGTTAGATTGTCAGAAGGTAAATTCACGCATGATAGAATTCCCGTGAGAGTGTTAGGACCTTCAATTATTTCATGAGAATTTGGATCATAAGTGAATTTCCACATTGAGTAATTTTTTCCGCCGTTTATAATATTCACTGGATGACGTAATGATTGTGAATCATTCCAGGTAGCATAAACGGAACATGGTTGGCTTGAGTCAAATACAGCAGTTCCGGTAATTGTCAAATTGCCGGGTTGAACCTTACTGTTGTTTGATGGAGATATGATATTGACATTATTATTTTCTGGAGTGGCATTGGTATAACCTGGTAAGACTATGAATAATATCGGCAAAATGGATATTACAATGGATATTACAACAAATTTGGTATACTCCGAATGATGCAATTTGTTATTCTCCAACTCTTAAAAAATCTATAAAAGGTGAGGCTGTAATTCATATTAAGTATTAATTAAAAAACAGTAGACAACATCTAATTTTAAAGCATGAGAACAAGATAATCTTAAGACAGGCAATTTAATTGTGGGTTCTCTCCATCCGTATCGGTTAAACTATTTTGACTTTAATTTTACTCTAGGTGGATAATCGCTAACCAAGTAGAGGGAACTGGATAGAAGCTTCCAATCCAAGCTTGTGAAAATAAGCGAGTTTACTTTTTGAGTACAGTTCGTTGTTATAACCTGCTAATTTGCAAGATAGTGTGACCGTACTTTCTGCCATTTTGCTATCAACGCATCTGGCCTTATGTGTATTGATTCTTTATCTATTCTCAGTTTAGCCAATGACACGTACTCATTCATTAAATCTATACCGATGTATCGCCTACCAAAATTATGCGCAACCTTGGTTGTTTGGCCGCTACCGTTGAAAGGATCAAGAACTAGATCGCCTTCATAAGAATAGAGCTTCATAAGACGATATGGAATCTCTTCTGGAAATGGACAGGGATGTTCGATATGTCCTGGAGGAACAGGCGCAATATGCCAAATAGAATTTGCGATCTCTTTAGTAAATTCTTCGTGCTTTGCGGGAAGTATTTCATTTCTATTTGTTCTTCCGCTAGTTACATCTCCCTTTCTCAAAACAAGGATGAATTCATGCATTATATTAGCTCTGAAATATTTAGGATATGGATTAATCACAAATGATCCGTATCTATTAGTACCTCCTGTAACCTTGTGCCATATAATCTCTTCATGAAGATTCCAATTTCCAAAAGGTTCTACTAATTTAGAGAGTAACATATGCGGTAGTGGGATAATTGTTCCGTTTACAACTTCATTTCCTATTACTATACAACAGTAACCTCCATCTTTAGTTACTCTGTATACGTGTTCATTAAAGATTTGGACCATTTCTTCAAGATATTCTCCAGTTTCTTTTTTCGTTTTTCCGCGATAATAGCCATTTTTCTCAACGTGTGCCTCATAGTCAATAGCGTTTCTATATGGAGGAGAAGTAATTGTGAGCTGAACATAGTTTGCAGATAACTCTGATAGTACTTTTCTGCAGTCACCCTGTATAACGGAATTATGAAATTCAAGTAACATTGGAATAATGTTTTGCTATATAATCAGCCCATATTCCGCATACTTAAAAAAAGTAAACATGCGGATAAATTAAATTAATTGAAATTAACTTGTAACGTCGATAAATGCTCAGAGCAATATGTCTCAATAGATTAGGAATGCAAAAAATAACCTCTCTCAGTCTAGTAGACTTACGGAGTCCAGGCAATCTCAAGACTAGACAGGGAGAATTGCACCGCAATTATGTTGTACTGTTTTCGTCATCAAATAGAGGAATGTCATGTATGATTGGTAATATCTTGTCAGTTTTGCTGATACTACTGGAAATGTATTTAGTTACTTTTCCAAGATAAATTCATCTACTGGCATACCAAAATGCCTTCCAGAAGAAGACCTTGTACAAGCCAGGACCTCATCGCCAACCCTTAGATCAGTTACTGATACAAGTTTATTGTCCTTTGTAATCAACCTAATCGTTTCAGCATTTTGCAAAATAACTGTTCCATTAGAATCATTTATCTGAGCCTTTACTAACTTCATCGGTCGAGATTCAATCTTGGACCTCCCAACAGTCGATTTTCTGCTCGTTCCGTCCTTGCTAACAACTAGAATTTCAACACCCGCTTCAAGCTCGGATAGATATTTTGTAGTTCCATCAGACATTGCAGTATAACAGTAAACGGCTCCCGCATTTACTCTAAATGGCCTGGGTGAAGTAAATGATGAACCTACTGATTCGTTGTGTACTAGAAACAGGAAATTAGATCTACTGCCAATAAGCATTCCCTCGCCCATGTCCATCATTGATACTGTATCTACACACACTCTTTCACCCATTCCAACATCTTTTAATTCTAAAATTTTTGCATATTCTAACTTAAAACTAGGATTATCAAGTAAGCCATGCGAATTCTCAACTTGGTTTACATCATCTGTTTCCAATATAACTCCATCAACACCAAGTTCTAAAACAGAGAACATTGTTCTAATTTCTTCAGAATTTCTTGTGGTAGTGTAAATTTTTGTTCCCGTTTTTTGAAGTTTGGCGATAAGATTCTCTAGTGGAATTATCTTCCAGTCAGTGGCCTCAACTATGACAAAATCTGCGCCATATTTAGACGCAAGAACTATTTCATCTAGATCGTTGTTACTCGATATTTTTTTTATATACCCTACACTTTTGGTTAGATTTTTCTTACTCTTACGCAGCAAGTCGAGCGTATTACATACAACAAAATCCGCATTATCAGAATGAAATATTGTTTTAAATTTCTTACTTGTGATAACGGAAGGGTCGCCATATATCAGTGACACATTAGACACTTTGGATAAAAAATCATCCAGTTTTTCCTTTTCTACGAGTGGTTTTAGAATAAATTCTTTATTCTTTTGAACTGACAATGTTCTTTAATGCCTCTCTTGGTTTTTCGCTGTTAAATATAATTCTAGATAATGCATTAAGTATATTTGGCGGATTTTTATGTTGAAATATGTTACGCCCAAAGGTAACACCAATCGCTCCTGCTTGCATAGCACCATCACACATCTCCAAGATATCTTCATCCGTGGTTGCTTTCGGTCCACCTGCAATAACTACCGGTACTGGACATGTTCTTACAACCTTCTTAAATGAATCTCTGTCTCCGGTATAAACTGTCTTAACAATATCGGCACCTGCTTCTGCGCCTATCCTAGCCACATGTGATACAATCGCTACATCATATGGATTCTTGATGTTTTCTCCTCTAGGATACATCATGGCAATTAATGGAATATTCCACTCATTGCATTTGTCCGAAATTATCCCCAATTTTTGAAGCATCTCGGGTTCTTCCTTAGCACCTATATTAATGTGAACTGAAATACCATCAGCTCCTAACCTTATTGCGTCCTCGACTCCACCCATCTGTACTTTCTTGTTTGGTGAAAGTCCAAGTGATGTACTAGCAGACAAATGGGCAATAATGCCTACTTTTGGAGGTCGAGGCAATGACTTGATAATGCCTTTGTTTATGATAACACTTGTAACGCCAGAATTTTCACATCGATAAATAAACTCATAAACATCCTCCAGTCCAGGAATAGGACCGTTTGTTATTCCATGGTCCATTGGAATACAAAGCATTTTTCCATCGTTCAAAATCCTTGTAAGTCTTATCTGTCTGCCAATAGCCATTAATATTTAGATATTTTTGTTATCTGACTTAAAAGTGATATGTTTATTTTATTTTTCATTACTTTATTGAAACTCTGAGTTCGAAAAAACAAATTTAACAGCGGAACCTGATCACGACTAAAGGTTCCAATAGGGATCAAGACATCGAAAAAATAGATAAACTGTAAAATTATTTAGGGATAAGATTATTCGAGAGCGCCGTTTCCTCTTTTTTGAGTTCCTATATCTATTGCGTCTGCAATTGTCGAGATAAAGATCTTGCCGTCACCTGGAGAACCGGTACTAACTGTATCCAGTATTGTCTTTACTATTTTATCAACTTCACCATCATCCACAACCGTAGATAAACATGACCTAGAAGAAAATTCTGAAGTATATTTCCCCGTTCCACGTCCTGATTGTACCATAGGCTTTTCACCATGTCCTCTTCCCTTTGCATCATATATTGTAGCTCCGCTATTTCCTATCTTCTTTAGTTCTTCGTTTAATTCGTTAATTTTTTCACTATGAACTATCGCTTCAATACGCTTCATGTTTTCTCATAAATATATAAAGAATATAAGGTTTTCAAATAACTTTAAACAGATTAAAAATATAACATACAATAGTATTATTATATAATTATCATAAATTACAAGTTTTAAATTAATATTGTGATGATTGACCTTTAATGCATCGGGTTAAATGACAATTACATGAGCTGAAAAACGAAGATTAGTGATAATTAGACATGATTTGTCATGTCATGAACTTTTTGCTTATTTGAACAAATCAGTATCCAATATATTTTTCATTTTGTAAATCAAATTATCAAAAGTATTCTGATCTGCTAATTTGGTAAAACTATTATTATCAAAACTCTGAGCAATTGTGGAATTGTACATAGATTTTTGGAATGATTGCTTTATTTGGTCAACAGAATCTCGAGCACTTTGATTAGATGGTTGCAATACATTGCTAATGTTTTGAGTACTGTTGCTGGCGTTCCCAATTACTTTTGTCTCAACGGGAAGGTCTTGTACGATAGTTTGGTTATTTTTTCCTAAAGTAAGGCTGGAAGGTATTTCCTCTTCAAGACTGCTTTTATCAGCGGTCTGCTCCGGGTTTGCAATGTTGCTAGTTAGCATGTCTACGGTTTCTCCTATCATCCCATCTATTGAACCAGATAGCACTTCATTAACTGTCTCAGATATGGATGATGAAGGATTACTTACGTACGTTTGTTGGTTGGATATTACAGTATTTGGAGTTGTTAGGTTAGGCTGGGTGTTTGGAGTTGTTAGGTTAGGCTGGGTGTTTGGAGTTGTTAGGTTAGGCTGGGTGTTTGGAGTTGTTAGGTTAGGTTGAATAGGAGAAAAAGTATCTGGGATGGTCAAGTTAGGTTGCGCGATAGTTAAGCCATGTGTAGAAAAAAGTACAAGACCAATGAGGGAGATGATATAAACATAGTATAACCTGAAATTTGTTGACACTTGAACTGGTCTAGAAAATTGCTAATAAATCATCAGGTTCATATGTTGTGTCTTCATAGTAAATATTTGTGATCCAGAGACATTCAATCGTCGAGTTCTCATTGTGTCCATGTTTTCAAATTTTCTAATAATGGCAAAAAATACTAAGAAATTGTTTTGAAATGCATCAAAAACTAAAACATCTATTGCAAGAATCATGGGCACTTGGTTCCAATTTCACATAGTAAAGGCTAATCGTATTGTCAAGTGTATTTTGAATTAATGATTTTCCCTTCCCAGAAATGAATTGCAAAAAAGATACAGAAATTAGTTATGGGTGCACAAATACAAATCAAAGATGATTCGGTAACATGCGTTACTAATTATACGAATCGTTTTGTAGGGAAAAAGCGGTTACCTAAAAACAGTTAGGGGAATCATTCCATAAGGTGCCTGACATCGCCTTCCAAAATTCCAGATTCATTGTGAAGTCTATCAATGTGTTTTGAAAGACCTTCTTTTGTATCAAACGGAGAACCGCAATACGCACAACTGAAATTTGCTTTACTAGAATCCTTAACATATTCTATTGACTTGGTATCAATAATACATACCGGGGTTCCATGAAGAACTTCATCAATGGATGAAAGAGCAATGGTTTCCATTTTCCTTGATATGTCCTCGCGCGATATTACTCCGAGGACAGCGGAGTATGCATGAACCATCAATTGTCTTACATTTCGCTTATTCATAATTGTCAGAGCATCTTTTATGGTATTCTGTGGATTGACTGCTAGAACAGGTGATGTCATTATTTCTCTTAGCTTAATCTTGGAGGGATTTTTTCCTTCAGATGTTACTTTATAGAGGATATCGGTTTTGCTTACCATGCCGACCACTTCTCCAAGATGTGTAGCAAGGACGCTGCGCTGGTTTCTTTCCTTCATCCCTTTTATTGCCTCATCCAGAGTCTTATCGGCTTCAAGTATAATTGCATCATTATTCATTAAATTTCCAACAGGCCATGAGAGGAGTGAAGAAATACTTTCGGAAATTAGGGCACTAGTCATGAATATATTATTGGGAGGATATATTTATATATATATACGATTTAGGCACTTTTTTAAGTTAGTTGACTTATATTCCAACCGAATAGAGAATTAGATGTCAATTTTACAAGAAAAACAGTATGATAAAAAAGAAAATGAATAATACCTTAATTTCATAAATTCGCTCAAATCAGATGTAACGAAAGAAATCTAGAATATAACATTTAGGCATTCATGAAATTTTGAAATGTAGGAAATTTTTATGATCTTTCAGTAATGGTATATTTGAAAAGTAATAACTGATTATAACTTATTCGCTGATGAGCAATTTATTTATAAATTTTCTATGAAATGGATCCATCATTCTCACCATAACGAATGATATGATTGGTGCTTTCTCATACCGAAGGCACGAATCAATTCGTAAAGAACATTGTTTATTTTGGCAACATCACTATACGTTGGTCGAAAATGAATAATCAACTACTCCGTCTGCTCGGAGCACAGACTGTCTGCCATCAAATCATTTTTCTGCTCTACTTCGCACGCGTGACGGTCTTCAAAACAAAATGGGCCTCCATTCTCTGAATCATAACAATACACATTATGTGAATCAGCAGATACGACTCCGGTTAACATGGTCGTAAAGATAGCCACAAAGACAAGCAATGTGATATTCAAAACTCTCATTACTTAAGTTAGGGCAACATAGTTTAATATCCATATTAAGAAATTCTAAATTATATGTACGTTACACTCTATTTATATATACAAATATTGACGCTGATTTAGAGCACAAAAAATTCAGGATACGAAATTATGACCTTGAAGTTATTAATTTAAGAATCTTGCTTCGTGTTTTTTCTAGGCCTTTTTTACCTTACGGTATTCAACTTTGAACTTTTTTGACTTAAGAAAGCCTTCAGTTTCTCAATGTTTTCCTCATGAACTGTAGTCCGAAAAGGATCTATTGGAACTTTATTCTTTCGTGCAGTCCGAATATCTGTTACCCCTGATTGTATTAATTCATTCTTAGAATAACCCCGTCCACGTCGTGAAATTTGTATTCCATTAGTTACAGTCTTGACGATTCCACGCTTAATAGCATCCTTCATACTCAACAAAAATTAAAGATCTAGATTAAAAGGTTTCTTGACTGACTGTCCCTTTCTAAGGTGGGCCTGGTGTTATGATAGTTCTGACACTAGAGTCACGAGTAAAGTCTCAATACTCAATGAAAAATGCTTTGAATAAAATATATTATGTTTCAAAAAATCATTGTGCTCAAGGAGCTGAGCGCCGGGGTAGCTCAGCTTGGTCAGAGCGTTCGACTCATAATCGAAAGGCCGCGGGCTCAAGTCCCGCCTCCGGCACGTAATCATAAAATTCAGAGGACCTTGAAAAATAAAGAGATATTTATGCCGTTAATTTTCTAACCATTAATTGTCAATCACGTTCGAAATTCTAAAACCAGTCATAGATTTCGTAATATCATTCATATCTACTTTGGGGTACCCAGGTATTTTTTTACTAAGTGTTTTAGAAAGTGCACTCATTCCAATCCCAAGCGAAATAATCATGCCATTTTCAGGTTTTCTAGTTAGCAATGGGACATTTGAACCTGTTAGTGTTGTACTAGCTGGCACATTTGGAAATCTCGTAGGTTCAATTCTGACATATTATTTGGGAATTAAGGTTGGTAGGGCATTTATATTAAAATATGGAAAGTACATCTTGTTTAAAAAAAGTCATCTTGAATTTACAGAAGAATTGTTCCAGAAATATGGAGACAAAATTTCATTCTTTTGCAGATTATTACCCGCAATCCGAACATATATTTCTCTACCATGCGGCATTGGTAAAACTAATTTTGTTAAATTTTCGATTTACACATTTCTAGGATCACTTATCTGGAATACAATGTTAACTTACGTTGGTATCATATTTGGACACAATTGGAAGAATATAGACAAGTACGCAATATATCTAGATGTAGTATCTGCCTGTGTTATCTCGGTATTCATCATTTGGTTCATTGTCAAGATTCGAAAGCGATCCAAAACCAATCAGAAAGGAGAAATTCCACACAGTGATTAATGTAAATTCAATTGTAATGTTGAAAACTAATTATTTCCAATAGATTTGTTTATTTGCAATAAATGACATAAATCAATGTAATTTATGAACTTAGGTATAATATCCGATACGCATGATGACCTACTAAGTCTTAAGAGCGCGATAAAGATATTTAATGAAAGAAAAGTCAGCCACGTAATTCATGCTGGTGATTATGTTTTCCCAGGAGTAGTAAAGGAATTCAAACATTTGAATGGCAAATTAATAGGTGTACTTGGAAACAATGATGGTGAAAAATTTGGATTGCTGAAAAATTTTCAAGATATTGGTGGAGAATTGCATGGAGAATTTTGTGACCTGGAATTAGATAATCTCAAAATTGCTATATATCACGGAACCAGTAATAAGATGACAGAAGTTATTATCTCAAGTCAACTCTACGATTTAGTCATTCACGGGCATACGCATAGAAAAAGAGATGATAAAATAGGTGATGTACTGGTGCTAAACCCTGGTTGTGCACATAGAGAGTTTCCGAATATAGAAGGAGAGATTGAAACAGAACCATCAATCATCATATTTGATACTACAAAAATGTCTTATCAATTTATTAGACTATAATTTTTGAATGATATCTTAGTTGGTAATTTTTGCCGTAATATGTTAATTATTTGTAGATCTAGCTTTTAATTCTGGTTAATTTTACCCTTTCAAGAACTTTCCAATATTCTACTTCAGCTCCTTGCACAATTTTTTCTCGTATTTCTTCTTCTGCTGAAGTAGTTTCAAACATTTCAAAAGTTTCCAGATCCATTACCTGAAACGTTTGCCCAGAGATAGAGATAATTTGACCATTTCGCTTGTCTATTAGTGGAACATCCACACTTGCAGAAACAGGCGAAACTAGACTGTGCTTTGACCCGTCGAATACAGAGATTGCAGAAACTCTTGCTTTTGCCGAACCGTGTTTTCCGGGCTTACTGTGATCGTATGATACAATCCGGCATGGTTCGCTGTCAATAATTATATAGGAACCTACTTTTAGGCTCCCCAAATCCATCGGTTTGCTCAATAGTGGTCGAAAAAGTAGAAAATTGCTTCATATTTAACGGTTCTGATCTGACTGTTCTATCTTAGTTTCTCTAAAATAGAGAAGCTTACAAGATTAATTAGAGGAATCCCTTTTCTTGCAACATCCTTTCTTGTTTTTTCGCAATAATTCTGATCACTTTGATGACTCTTTTTACCGTCAACTTCTAATATTATGATATTATCCGCATGCGGAAAAATAAATGGTAATTTCTTGTTATTCATGAATTTTAAATTTCCCAAGTTTGCACTTACGACCATGTCTCTTCTCGCTAAAATCCCTGCGATATCTCTCAATTCGTGATTATCTTGATCGTATCTTGTATAGTACATTGAGACATAACTGACCTTTTCATGATATTTTTCGAATAATTCTGTTTCATTATTGACGAGAAAAAGAGAACTATTCGGGCGTTGATATTTTGAAATTCCTTCAACAATATTGTCAAGGCCAGCATATTTGACAAGAATATAATGATTTGAGTTATTTGGAAAATACGGCTTGCTTTCAAATGCAAACGTTGCCGTAGCAAAGTACAAATCTTTAACAACGTCAGAATTCTTCCAATACTCTATCAAATTTTGAGCATTGTTATCTCTTGGATAGCATATGTATCCGCAAGATGCAATTGAAATATCATTCAATTCTAGAACCGTAATTGAAGAGGATTATTTATACCATTTTTATTTTGACTAAAAAGCTCAGCCTTTTAAGAAAAAATTAGAAATTCTAAGCGTTTTTGTTATTTTTATTTCGTGCTTTGAGCAGTATGCCATAGTGCAGAGTCCGTGTTTTTGATTCTCTTCTTATAGAACGGAATCATGATATAACAAATACAAGTAGAAAGTGCTCCTATTGGGTTTCTACTTGCCATGCGAAAAAATTCCATCAAGGCAGTTTTCAGTGTAAGCTGATTTTTCATGTGGCATCCAAGCTTTTTTAGTTGATTATGGCCATTCACTGCCCTTACAACTTGTGATACAAAATCAACAAATGTTTTTGATGGCTTGAATAGAACAATTGCACTAGGATTGAATACCACACCATATCCCATTTCCAATACTTTGTTTTGTATAAAGAGATCTATGGCAATCAGGCCTTCAGGAATTGATATTTTTTTAGCAATGTCAGATCGTATTGATAGACCTCTGCCCATTACTGTGTACTCAGAAAGTTGCCTTTTCCTCACTGATTCTAACCATTCGCTCACAAATATCGTACCCTTAGCAGGAATCCCTGCGTCTGCAATTGGCTTTGGATTTGATGCACAAACAACCACATTACTTTTGATTTTGCCAACCAATTCTGTCGTGCAATTTAGGTCGGGTATAACATCGGCGTCATATAGAACAATTACTTCGCCGGTAGCATGTTGTATTATGTTGTTCCAGGCATTTCCTGCTCCTTTTCTCTTGTCGTCATGAAGTAGAATAATTTTTTTTGAATGATCTTGCATGAATTGTTTAACGATGTTTGGGGTATCATCCGTTGAATCATCAGAGATAATAATTTCGACAAGATCAATCGAATTCAAATTAGAAAGAATCACTTTTTCCAAGAGCCTCTTAATATTAGATTCTTCGTTGTACGATGGAATCCCAACCGATACAGTGGTCAAACTCTTCTAATTAACAAAGTAGTGTATTTTACTCTTCATAAATTTTCATTTTTAATGCGTCACAATATCGGTTTAGTACTTGATTAAAATATGAATAAGTTCATAAAAAAATCACAAGTTAAGAATTGACATCCAGTAGTATCGGGCATAACTCTCCTCTGAAAGCGAGTAATTTGATCACTCCCATTATTATCGGAAAATACACGAGTACCCGTAAGAGCGACCTTCATGTTATGTCCGACAGAAAACTAACAGATAGACTCGAAAAGATACTATCTTTACAAATGAATAAGGTAATCATTTTTGGGACCCCAAAGGTGCACAATTCATTAGGATCCGAAGCTTGGAATAATAAAGGAATTGTCCAAAACACAATAAAAAATATAAAAAGTAACTTTGACAAAAAGCTGCAGGTTATTGCTGACGTCTGTGTATGTCAGTACAATTTATCGGGGCATTGTGGAATAATAAATTATCAAAATAATCAAGTTGACAATGACAAGACTTTGAAATTCATGTCAAAAATCTCCCTTAGCTATGCAGAGTCTGGCGCAGACACCGTTGCACCATCTTCTATGATGGATGGATTAGTACTGTCTATTAGGAACAATCTCAATAATAATGGATACAGAGACACTAAAATAATGTCATTTTCAAAACAGCATTCCTGCCTATATTCCCCCTTTCGTTTGACAGCGTTTAAGAAATTTTCAAAGATAGACAAGTCTACTTATCAAATAGGATATTCAAATTCAAGAGAGATGATGAGAAAAATAGAACTGGATTTCCGTGAGGGCGCTGATATTATAACTATAAAACCATCAATGTCTAATCTTGACCTAATAAGCAGAATTGTTGATCGAGTCAATTGTAGAATAGCTGTTCAGCATGTCTCTGGCGAATTTGCCATGCTAAAAGCTGCTACACGACATAAACTCATCGAAGAACATGAGTGGTTAATAGGATATTTTTCATCTATGATAAGAGCAGGGGCTAACCAAATAATATCATATGGTGCTGAAGAGATAGCCGCCTTGATTTAGAACGTTTTTGTTAGGACTATCACATAGGAGACTCTAAATAATTTTTGATTCAAACTAGTTGTTTCTTTAACTGTACAGCATTAATAACGCCAACCTGGCCAGGCCTTGATATTACTCTTGCTAGACCTAATTCTGTTTCGATTAAGGTGCCTTTAGTAATTACCCCTCTTCTTTCGTAATCCTTGTTGGCAGTGTTTTTGATAACTTTAAGTATTTTTGACTTTGTAGTCTTATTCTCTTCCATACTTGAAACATTTGCGAATTCAACAGTTTTCAGTGCAGTCTTACAGTTATCTCCACGTACTCTTCTTGTCACTTGGACATCATTACCAATCAATGCTTCATTTGGATATCTGTCTATCTCGAATTTGCGTCTGCTTCTCATAGGGATTATTCTGCCACCGGTGTGCTTTCTGCCGTATAGATTCTCTATGGATTTCTTCATGATTGCATGATAATTGGAATTGAACCATATTATGAGGTTTTCGATTGGCTTGTCAATGGATAAAAGTGGCTACTTTAGAATCATTTTGTTTTTGAGTGTGTTGAGATCATTTATCCCAAAATATTCCTGAAATTTTCTGCTTGTTCGATATATTTTCATTCTCCCCAATCGCTCTGATTCAATAAAAGCAT
>Ga0193738_1000352_pt1 | contig 26687 bp, 14 predicted proteins | sample L2a1metaG_FD_144927 | JGI IMG/M metagenome (GOLD analysis project Ga0193738, IMG submission 144927) | Soil microbial communities from a riparian zone of the East river system, Colorado, United States - L2a1 | ecosystem: Environmental > Terrestrial > Soil > Riparian zone | place: USA: East River... | reverse complement strand
AGGCAGTTTTTATATCCCTTATAAAAAAGTAAAAGGATGGCATTGGGAAAGCTATTGGATCGTTGGCGGATTATTTTCCTGGCTCATTGTTCCCCCGCTTGCTGCATGGCTCACCATTCCCGACTTTTCTGAGATCATAAGCTCAACAGGTCTTTCTACTCTTCTAATTACATTCTTCTTTGGCTTGTTGTGGGGAATAGGCGGTTTGACCTATGGTTTAGGAGTTCGTTATCTCGGTGTGTCATTGGGAAGCAGCATCATTCTTGGATTATGTATGGTATTTGGTGCATTGATACCTTCTATCTATTACGATTTTTCACCTGTAGAAGGTAAGGATACTTTTAGCATGATGATTGGATCCAGCTGGGGGCTGATAGTTTTATCCGGTTTAGTCGTTTGCGTTCTCGGTATTATTATTTGCGGCAAAGCTGGTACCATGAAAGAAAAACAATTAAGATCTTCAAGCGATCCGCATGGCGTGGAAGTAAAAACAGAATACAAATTTGCATTGGGGATGTTTGTTTCAATTGTATCTGGTGTTCTTAGTGCTTGTTTTAATTTTGGGTTAGAGGCCGGTCAAGCTATGGGCGCAGTGGCGAATGAAGCATGGAAACTGGCTAATCCCGGTGAAGGAGAATTTCTATACCGTAATAATGTTATTTATGTTGTTTTATTATGGGGAGGTCTTACCACCAACCTTATATGGTGCATGATCCTGAATGCCCGTAATAAAACCTTTGGTGATTATACTAATAAGAAAACACCGCTATTTTCTAATTACATGTTTGCAGCATTGGCGGGCACTACATGGTTTCTCCAATTCTTTTTCTATGGAATGGGTGAAAGTAAATTAGGAAATGGCCCGAGCTCATGGATACTTCATATGGCATTTATCATTCTTGTTGCAAATATGTGGGGCATCATATTAAAAGAGTGGAAAGGCGTTTCGAAGAAAACATCAAGAACAATAGCGGCTGGTATCATTACGATCATTCTTGCAGTAATAATTGTGGGTATTGGAAATAACCGGCATGAAAAAATGAAACAACAAAAAGAGTTATCATATGTCAACAGCAACAGTAGAATTTAAACATGTTAGCTACTTGTGGGACGAGTCTAAAGCGGCAGCTTTAGCTGGTGATGAAGTAGCATTGTTGGTTTATCGCTCTAATTTGTTAGGTGCGGATCTTCGTCTTACAAATTATGGTGGGGGCAATACATCGTGCAAAGCAATGGCGAAAGATCCATTGACTGGTAAGGAAACCGAAGTGATGTGGGTTAAAGGAAGTGGTGGGGACCTCGGAACAATGAAGCGTAATGGACTCGCTGCATTATATGTTGATCGATTGCGCAGTTTGAAAAATATTTATCGTGGTATTGATCATGAAGATGAAATGGTAGAGCTTTTTAATCATTGCATTTATGATCTGTCTTCAAAAGCTCCATCTATTGACACACCCTTACATGGATTTCTTCCATTTAAACATATAGATCACTTGCATCCGGATGCAGCAATTGCAATTGCGGCAGCAAAAGATGGTAAGAAGATCACGAAAGAATTATTTAACGGAACAATTGGTTGGGTTGAATGGCAAAAGCCCGGTTTTGATCTCGGGTTAAAACTTAAAAAATGTTTGGATGAAAATCCGGGTATCCGCGGCATCATGCTGGGGTCGCATGGATTATTTACATGGGGCGATACTGCCTATGAAAGTTATATCAATACACTGGAAGTGATCGAAACCTGTGCGCAATACCTGGAAGATAATTATGGAAAGAAAAGAGAAATATTTGGCGGACAAAAAATACAGTCTTTATCTAAAGAAGAAAGATTAGCAAAAGCTGCATCACTTGCACCTGTATTAAGAGGGTTTTGTTCTTCGCAAACAAAAATGATCGGTCATTTTACAGATGATGACAGGGTTTTACAATATATCAATTCAAATGACCTTGAAAAATTAGCACCATTAGGTACAAGTTGTCCTGATCATTTCCTGCGGACAAAGATTTCTCCATTGATACTTAACCTTGCGCCAAATGAAAGTATCAGCGATATAAAAGTTTTAAAAGAAAAATTGCAACCATTATTTGAAGCATACAGAAAAATGTATGCGGACTATTATAATAAGTGCAAACATCCTAACAGTCCGGCAATGCGTGACGCAAACCCGGTAGTGATCCTTTATCCTGGTGTTGGTATGTTCACATTTGCAAAAGATAAACAGACAGCGAGAGTGGCGGCAGAGTTTTATACAAATGCGATCAATGTAATGCGTGGTGCTGAAGCAATTTCAGAATACACTTCATTACCTAGACAAGAAGCATTTAACATTGAATATTGGCTATTGGAAGAAGCGAAACTTCAACGGATGCCAAAACCCAAACCATTGAGTGGTCGCGTTGCATTAATAACTGGCAGTGCCGGAGGCATTGGAAAAGCTATTGCAAAAAAGTTTGCTGAAGAAGGGGCCTGTATTGTAATAAACGATGTGAATGTAGAACGGCTCAGTGAAACGAATAAAGAATTCAGAAGCTCATTTGGAAACGATGTTATCAGCAGTACGATTCTGAATGTGACCGATGATTGTTCCATTGGAGCTGCTTTTGATGAAGCAGCATTGGCATTTGGCGGAGTTGATATTGTTGTTAATAATGCTGGTATCAGTATTTCCAAATCAATCACAGAGCATACCATCGATGAATGGAATAAACTATATGACATTTTAGTAAAAGGTCAGTTCCTTGTTTCTAAAAAGGGAATTGAGTTGATGCGTAAGCAGGGCTTTGGTGGTGATATTGTAAATATCGTTTCTAAAAATGCAGTAGTAGCTGGTCCGAATAATCCTGGTTACGGTTCTGCGAAAGCGGCGCAGGCACATCTCACAAGATTGATGGCTGCAGAAGTTGGTGCTGATAAAATAAGAGTGAATACAGTTAATCCAGATGCAGTGATCGCTGATTCAAACATCTGGGCAGGTGGTTGGGCCGAAGGTCGTGCAAAAGCGTATGGCATTACTGTCGATGAGTTGCCGGCGTATTATGCAAAAAGAACTTTGTTGAACGAAGTTATTTTACCGGAGGATATAGCCAATGCATGTTTTGCTTTTGTAGGAGGTCTGTTAAATAAATCAACCGGCAATGCACTTAATGTGGATGGCGGTGTGGCAATGGGATTTTATAGATAACCCTCTGTCCCCCTAAAGGGGAGACTTAGGTAGAACACTTAATTTTCTTTAGCAAAGGTTTTTATCGATAGATATTATTATATAATCAGCTAAAGAACTCTGTTCAACTACTGTTGCGTCGCACTCTTGTACATTCTGTTTGCTATTCAGCATAAATTGACAACCCCGAACTGAAAAAAGAAACATTAACTTAGGATATCGAAAATATAATTTATAGAAAGCTATATGAGAATTGATAAAAAACAGATTGCAGACCATAACGATAAACACATTTCAAAACATCAGCAACGCTTTTCATATATAAAAGGTGAAGTTGACAATGTGGAAGCAATAATAAAAAAGCTTATTGAATTCCAGGTTGCAATTCCATCATGGGCATTGGGAACCGGCGGTACTCGCTTTGGTCGCTTTCCGGGTCCCGGCGAACCCGGAAATCTTGAACAAAAAATGGAAGATGTAGGATTGCTCCATGCACTCAACCAATCAAGTGGCGCTATATCACTTCATATTCCCTGGGATATTCCGAAAGATTATTCGGCAATAAAAAAGTTAGCATCTGATCTTAATCTAAAATTTGACGCTGTTAACTCCAATACATTCCAGGATCAACCTGAACAGGAGCTGACTTATAAATTTGGTTCCTTGCAAAATGTAAATAAAGCAATACGCAAACAAGCTATTGATCACAATATTGAAGTGATCAAACATGGAGTTGAACTTGGTTCAGAGTCACTCACAGTTTGGTTAAGTGATGGAAGTTGTTTCCCTGGCCAGTTGAACTTTAGAAAAGCATTTCAGAATACACTAGAAGGTTTAAGGGAAATATATGCTGCATTACCTTCCAATTGGAAAGTGTTTATAGAATACAAGGCACATGAGCCCAATTTTTATTCAATGACAGTAGGGGATTGGGGTCAATCGTTACTTTATGTAAACAAACTCGGCCCGAAAGCTTATACATTGGTTGACCTTGGTCATCATTTGCCTAATGCAAACATTGAACAGATCGTTTCCTTATTATTAATGGAAGGAAAGCTTGCTGGTTTTCATTTTAATGACAGCAAGTATGGCGATGATGATATTACGGTCGGAAGCGTCAAACCTTATCAGCTGTTTTTGATTTTTAATGAACTGGTAGAAGGTATGGATGCAAGAGGGATGAGTCATTCAAAAGACCTTGGATGGATGATCGATGCTTCGCACAATGTAAAAGACCCATTGGAAGATCTGCTGCAGTCTGTTGATGCCATCATGCTGTCTTATACACATGCATTACTTGTAGACCGTAATAAGTTGAATGCAGCGCAGGATGCAAATGATGTAGTAGCCGCACAACAAGTTTTACAAGATACATTCCGAACTGATGTAAGAGCTATTGCTGCCGAAGCAAGAATAAGAAGTGGTGGCGCCTTAGATCCCTTACAGTTTTATCGTGATGAAAAGATCCGTAAACAATTAACAAAAGAAAGAGGAACAAAAAATATTGCAACAGGTTTGTAATGGCAAAAACACCTGTCATATTGATCTTTGATGTAGGTAAAACAAATAAAAAGGTTTTACTTTTTAATGAGCAGTATCGATTGGTTTTCGAAGAAAGCAAAAAATTTGAGGAGATAAAAGATGAAGATGGCTTTCCCTGTGAAGATGTTTCGGCTCTTACCGAATGGGTAAAAGATTCATTTGATCGTTTAGCCCAAAATAAATATTTCGATATCAAAGCAGTTAACTTCTCCGGTTATGGAGCAAGCTTTGTTTATGTTTATAAAGATCTCAATGTAATTCCTCCGCTATACAATTACCTGAAACCTTATACTCCTTCTTTACAAAAGAAATTTTATAAAGATTATGGAGGTGAGAGTTTGGTTTCAAAGCAAACTGCATCACCTGTTCTCGGTAACCTGAATTCGGGAATGCAACTATACAGGTTGAAATATGAGAAACCTGAAATCTTTGAAAAAATAAAATATGCTTTGCACCTGCCCCAATATCTCAGTTATATTCTTACTTCAAAATTATATTCCGATATAACAAGCATTGGTAGTCATACCAATCTGTGGAATTTCCAGGACAAAAAATATCATGAATGGGTGAATAAAGAAGGCATTGCAGAAAAACTTCCTTCCATATTATCGTATGATAAAGTTGCTGATAAAATAAACGGTCAAGTACCTGCAGGTGGAGGATTGCATGACAGCTCATCTGCGTTGATTCCTTACTTTATTTCATTTCATGAGCCTTTTGTTTTGTTGTCAACAGGTACCTGGTGTATAACGATCAATCCTTTCAATAATACAATGTTGTCTGATTATGAATTGGACGAGGATTGTCTTTGTTATCTTTCCTATGAAGGCAAGCCGGTTAAAGCATCAAGACTTTTTGCAGGGTATGAACATGAGCAACAGGTAAAGCGACTTGCTGATTTTTTTAAAAAACCAATGGATCATTATTCGTCAATTAAATGTGATCTGCAAATCCTGGCTGGATTAAAGAGGAAGAAACCTGCTAAAACAAAAACAAACGACGATCGACAATCAGATTTTCAATTCAGAGAACTTGAAGAGCTTTCATCATATGAAGAAGCGTATCACCAGTTGATAGTTGATATAATAAAGCAACAGGTAAGAAGTACAAATCTTGTGTTAAAGGGTGCTCATGTTAAAAGGATCTTTGTGGATGGTGGTTTTAGCAAAAATCCAATCTATATGTATTTGCTGGCTGAAGCATTTCCAAAAATAGAAGTTTATGCTGCTTCGGTGCCGCAGGCTTCAGCATTGGGGGCTGCTTTAGCTATACATCAGCATTGGAATACAAAAAAACTCCCTTCTGACATTATTGACTTAAAACTTTATTCAGTTACACAGAGTACAAAAGTGTAACTGATCTTTCAACTCTTAATACTATTAATTTTATAAAATGAAATGGAAGTATAATACAAGTTATCCTTCACTCGATGATTTGATAAAGAAAGCAAAAAAGAAAATTCCAAAGTTTGCTTTTGAATATCTCGATGGCGGATGTAATGAAGATGTAAATCTTTATAAGAACACCGCGGAACTACGGGAAGTTGAGTTGCAGCCTTTCTATCTTGCTAAATATACTTCTTCGGACATGAGGACAGAATTGTTTGGTCATGTATATGATGCACCATTCGGAGTAGCTCCCGTTGGATTGCAGGGATTGATGTGGCCGAATGCTCCGGAAATATTAGCAAAGGCGGCATTTGAACATAATATTCCATTTATATTAAGCACAGTAACTACTTCAAACATTGAAAGAATAAGTGAGTTGACTGAAGGAAGAGCGTGGTATCAATTATACCATCCTGTAGAAGATGAGATCCGGAACAGCCTTATAAAAAGAGCAGAAGCTGCACATTGTCCTGTGTTAGTTATTTTATGTGATGTACCAACATTTGGTTACCGGCCAAGAGATATTCGCAACGGTTTAGCGATGCCACCTAGAATGACTCTCAGGAATATTTTACAAATAATGGGCAAGCCTGATTGGGCGATCAGAACTTTAATTCATGGTCAACCTGCTTTTGCGAATATGAAACCATATATGCCGAAAGGTTTGGACATGAAACAACTTGGTGCGTATATGAACAAAACTTTTTCGGGAAGATTGAATGAAGAAAAAATCGCACCTATTCGTGATATGTGGAAAGGGAAATTGGTTTTGAAAGGAGTTGCTTCACCAGAAGACACAGAAATGGCAATACGATTAGGATTAGATGGGATCATTATTTCAAATCATGGAGGAAGACAAATTGATGCCGGTCAATCAACGATCAGATCGTTAACGCCGATCGTTAAAAGTTATAAAGACAAAATAAAGATCATGATGGATAGCGGAATTCGTACTGGTCCTGATGTGGCGAGAGCTTTGGCGTCTGGTGCAGAGTTTACATTTCTCGGAAGAACATTTATGTATGGAGTATCGGCATTAGGAAATAAGGGAGGAGAACATACTATTTCTATTTTAAAAACACAATTGCAACAAGTAATGGACCAGGTTGGTTGTGAAAGAACTGCTGCTTTTTGTAAACACCTTATTTAGTATAAAATGCGACTCGAAGTTTCATCGCTAAACTTTTCTTTGATATTTTCCGGGAACGATTGCGTAAATACTTTTTTGTAGCAGGATAGGTCAGGATGAGAAGTGAGTATCACTGTTTTAACTTGTGGTTCATTTAAAATTAAAATGCTGCTGTATGAAAAGAAAAACTGCTTTAGCAAGAGTTACAATTTTGCTATTATTCTTCTCAATTTCTTTAGTCTCGTTTTCTCAAAACAATTTTAAGGTATCAGGAAAAGTAAATGATGAATCAGGTAAGCCAGTATCTGGCGCCACGGTTACAGTAAAAGGAACAACAATTGCAACTGCTACGACAACTGATGGCACATTTGCATTGAACGCTCCTTCAGGTAAATCTGTTTTAGTAATTAGTTCCATTGGGTTTGAAGCATTGGAAGTTGCTATTAATGACAAAGCTGAGCTACTTATTGGGATGACAAGTTTGTCAACATCTCTCCAGGATGTAGTCGTTATAGGTTATGGTACACAAAAAAAGAGTGATGTAACCGGAGCTGTTAGTCGATTGACGGCCGCAGATATACAGGAACGACCTGCACAAAATGTTTTGCAAGCTATACAAGGTAAGGCAGCAGGTGTACATGTTACATCAAATTTAAAACCGGGTGAACTACCAGTATTGAGAGTTCGGGGTAATCGTTCGATAGGTGCATCGAATGAGCCTCTGTATGTAATTGATAATATTCCAATGGTGAATTCGCTTGGTGTAAATTCATTTACCATGGCCGATATCAATCCTAATGACATTGCTTCGGTAGAAATATTAAAAGATGCATCTGCAACTGCGATCTATGGTTCACGGGGTGCTAATGGAGTGGTTCTTATTACAACTAATAAAGGAAAAAAAGGAAGAGTTGGAGTCAACTTTCAATCAACTGTTTCAATCGATTCATATAAGTCATTAACAGATTGGATGGATGGAGGCGAGTATATAGACAGATGGCGCCTGAGTTTAATAAATGGACGTACATATAAAGACCTTGGTGCATCCAATGCCAATCTGAATGTGCCGGCTGTAATGTGGTATCCCGATCCTGATCTTGATAAGCTAAGAATGCCAGGGCTAACTACAGATGCAGTTGCACTTGAATCTGTAATGGCGGGATATGAATGGAATCCTGATGGTACAGTTAAGACAAGACCCACTACAGCTGCTGAACAAGCTCTCGGCTGGCCGGCAGCGATTCCGATATATAATTCTGAGAACATACGAAGCTATGATTGGCTGGATGCTGCGACACAAACAGGTATAACTCAAAACCATCAAATTTCGCTTACAGCAGGAACCGATATTTCCCGTCTGCTGATATCACTTAATTATTATAATCAGCAGGGTGTTCAAAAAGATCAGGATTATAAACGTTATACTGCAACAATAAATGGCGATGTGACCCCTAACAAATGGCTTAACCTTGGAACTAATATAATCACTTCTCTTTCCATACAGAATTATGGAATTTTCGGACCTAATACTTCTAATACTGGTTCAAAAGATTTGTATTCCAGAGCCACGGATATGTTCCCATATGCATTGCCTACTGATGCTAATGGGTTTCCAATTAAAAACCCTGGCGGTAATATTAGCTTATGGAATCCATTAATAGATATTGACCAGGTATTGAATGAGAGAAGAACAGCAGCAGTACTTGCAGGCGTTTTTGCTGAATTGAAATTTACTTCATGGTTAAGATATCGTGTAAATTTCAGCGGTCAGTATCGGCAGTTCAGATCAGGGTCATGGACGGGTCCCGATGCAACCAGCCATTTAACCAACAGGCCGAATACAGCTGGTTATGCAACACAGGACAATTTTTCGTGGGTAGTTGAGAATTTACTTTATGTTGATAAGACTTTTGCAGAAAAACATAAAGTGAATGTTACATTGCTTCAATCAACACAAAAATCGAGGAGAGAAAATGTAAGTACTAGTGTAACGGGTCTTATTAATCCTCTTAGTTTGTGGTATGACGTAGGATCAAATACCGCTGGAAATCCAGGCTATGGTACAGGGTTTACTGAAAATACACTTGCTTCTTTTATGGGCCGTATAAATTATACGTTGATGGTGCTTCTGTATTGGCTCCTGAACATAAATGGGATTTCTTTCCATCATTCGCAGTAGCCTGGAAAATGCAGGAGGAAGGTTTTTTAAGTTCTGTGAATTGGATAAATGAACTTAAACTTCGGGTTGGATATGGAGTGGTTGGTAATTCGGCAGTTAACCCTTATACAACATCTGGCCCATTGAGCAGGAACCCATATGTTTTTGGTGCGGCAGCCGGGATTGGTTATTTACCTCAGTTAGTTCAAAACCCCGATCTCAAATGGGAAGAAACAGCGCAAGGAAATATCGGCGTAGATTTTACATTATTTAAAAATCGTTTGTCCGGTTCAATAGAATATTATCAGCAAAATACAACTGATCTTATTTTCCCAAAAACGCTCCCGGCAGTTTCGGGCTATGTTCAAAAATTTGAAAATATTGGTAAAACAAAGAACAAGGGTATTGAGGTCACCCTTTCTGGTACGCCTGTTAAACTAAAAGATTTTACATGGGATGTTGATCTCAACTGGTCAAATAACAAAGAAGAAATTGTTGAATTAATAAATGGCAAGCAGGATATGGTGGCTGATCGCTTGTTTATCGGACAACCGACACAAGTTTTTTATAATTATCAAAATGCAGGTATTTGGGGGGGCGAAGCAAAAGATATTTCTGAGATGGCTCTCTTTAATGCGAATGGAACTAACTTCCGACCTGGCACAGTTAAAGTTGTTGATCAAAACAATGATAAGAAGATCGATGCATCTGATATGGTAATACTTGGTAGCGTTCGTCCTGACTGGACAGGTGGTATTACAAATACATTTACTTATAAGGGCTGGTCTTTTAATGCTTTTATTTATTTCCGTGTGGGGCAAACTTATTTTGGTGGTTATCCTAATTCTTACGGTGGTGTTAACCCTAATGGTCGTGTAGAGAATGATGTGTGGGCATGGGATAAAACAAATGGAAAATGGCCGATGCCTAATTCAGCTTCTGCTATAACAAACACTACAGCTGCTATGCAATACAATGAAGGTTCATTTGCTGTAGTCAGGAACATGTCGCTTTCCTATGCTTGTCCTCAAAAATGGCTTAAGAAAATTACGGCCAAGGAACTAGTACTCAATTTCCAGGTACTTAATCCTTTCATATTTGGAGGCGAAGTTGTAAAGTGGGGCATCAATCCTGATGATGATACAAATTGGAGCATTGCTTCAACTAATACTAACCCTATTGGGGGAACAAATAATAACACTATTCTTCCTCAAAGTTTTGTCTTTGGGATAAGAGCAGGGTTTTAAAAAAGCAAGAAATTGTATTGTTTAAACAAATACTAAAAAGACTTTTATGAAACAGCATATGAATAGAAATATTTTATTTATCGTACTGGTAACCTTGGCGATTTTATCCATGGGTTCATGTAAAAAGTTTCTTACCGAAAAACAAGTAGCGACTTTGACACAAGATTACTATGATGATGAGAACGGCCTCAACTCGCTTATCAATGGACTTTACGTATATGCCCGTGTAAAACATGAATGGGAAGCAAATGGAGCCAGGCTTATTGAACCGGAAACAGACGCATACATGACCGCGACTGCGGCTAATGCGCAAATGACATCTGCAAACTATGGTACCAATGTAAGCGCTATTGCTACTAATAATCTTACCAATTTTTTGGGAAGTGCTAACTCTAACTATGCACCAATGGGAGGATACCCACATATTAATAATTGTAACATCGCACTTGATATCATTGATAATATTAAACCCGGCAAGTTCGGTTCCGATGAGGTGTACAGAAAAACAAGAAGGTCCGAAATACTTTTTCTGCGTGCATGGGCTTACTATCTCGTTTCAAACCAACTTGGAGATGTGCCATTGCTGCTTACTCCCCGTCGCGAGGATAATGGCATTTATTATTTTCCTAAAGCAAAACTGGAAGACGTTTATAAACAAATAATTTCCGACACACGGTATGCGTACGAAAATCTTCCAACAACAACCAGTGATCGTGGACGTATTACCAAATGGGTTGCAGGGCATTTACTGGCCAAACTCTATCTTAACCGGGCGCAGGGCGCAGGTTTTCAGAACTCAGGTGAGGTCCATTTGAAAATGTTATACAAAGGAAGTGTGGCGACTGATCTTGATTCTGTAATTACTGTCGCTACTGAAGTAATAAATGGTAAAGGAGGTGTGGCCGGCATGGCACCTGATTATTGGACCTTGTTCAACCCTGCAGTTGCTGAAACCAGTCCGCATAATGAAGTAATATGGGCCGCTCAATTCGATATTAATATTTCTTTAGATGGTCGCTTTGGTGGTAACCGCTCATGCAATTATCATATTGGAGATTATACCAATCAAACCGGAGTAACCCGTGTGCAGGCATATGGCAGGCCTTTTGGAACTTTTAAGCCTACAGATTTTGCTTATGATAACTTCCGTGATAAAGTTTATGATTCACGTTATTATAAAACATTTTCATCGGAGTACATTGGTAATATGCCTACATCAACAAGTACATCATATACATGGACTACTGCTGCGGCCACCTGGTGGAATGCAAATAAACCAGCCGGTGAGCCTGCTATACCATTACCACTACCCAACCCGGCACCTAAAAGAATTTTACAAGGCAAGCGGGCAATTATTTATCTGGAAAATCAAAAAGATGAAGCGCTTGATTCAACAATGGTGATGAGCATGCCTTTTCAATTCATGGTTCGATGGATAAAATCGTCTGTGACCAATCGGTTCTATTACAGGCTTTGGCATAATGGGGCAAACATGGGACTTGCAACAGGAATGTCTGCGCCATACCTCGCTTCTAAAAAATATGTAGATCCTTTAAAGGGCGGAAGCAGCGATGAAGCAAATTTCAATAGTGAAAGCGGTACTCGTGATGCGATACTTATGCGGTTAGCAGAAACTTATCTGATCCGTGCAGAAGCTTATGGACGTAAAGGTCAATATTCCCAGGCATTAGCTGATATTAATGTTCTGAGACAAAGAGCTGCTTATAAAGGTGGTGAAAACCGTCCCAATGTATTGGTGGAATGGGAACCTAAAGCTAGCCTGCTTGCTCCATCAGAAAAAGTAACTCCTTATCCTGCAAATGGTGACGCTTATGATAAGATCCAGGTAACAGAATCTTACTTTACTCCAGGTACCCCACAAGCTATTGCTGAAGGATATATCCCTACTGTTACTTCAAAACCAGATATGTTCATTCATTTTATCTACAATGAAAAAGTTCGTGAATTTTTGACTGAAGGTATTGCATGGGAAGACCAGCATAATGCGGGAATATTATATGATCGTGTAGTATATCTTAACCAGATGGCTTCGGATAAAACAGGACTGTGGCCAGTTGCTTTTAATACGGCAAGTGGAAATGGACAGAATGGAAATGGTAAAGGGCAAATGAAAAAGGCTTACACATTCAGGCCATGGCCAAATAACTATTTAGTTTTATTAACCGACGAAACTGGGAAACCTTTAGATGATGCAGCCAGGGCTGTTTATCAAAATCCTGGATATTAAACGATTTCATACAAGCAGTCAGTGAAGAAAGTGGTGTGTCATTTTTTAATGACCACCATTTTTTTGTGCACATGATAGTGTAGGATAAAAACAATGCGTTTAAAGGAATTTTTTAAAAATTTCCATTGCATCATTTTAATTTGCTTGTATCATGAAAAAATTATTTGCTTCACCTGGGTTATATATTCAAAACCTGATTATTGATATCTATTAAAGCAATGATTTCTGAGAAGGAAAGCAGAAATGAAAGAGGCAGTATTCCCGCTTTTTTTCATTTGATTGTACTTTATCATTTTTTATGAACTATTTTATTTTTCAATAGATAGTTCCGGTAACGATTGCGTAGATTTTTTGTTTTTAGATTGAAGTTCATGATGGAGCATGATGGTTTTTGTCCGGTTGTAACTATATTTAATTGGAGAAGTAAAATAGGATTGTTTCATACTATTTTAATTCTTGATTTTTAAAACATATAAAACTGCTGCTATATGACAAGACAAACTGCTATTTGCAGAAGTGTTTTCATTTTCACACTTCTGGTTTTTCTTTCACTTACTTCATTTTCTCAAAGTACTTTTAAAGTATCCGGTAAAGTAAGCGATGAAACTGGTAAACCGGTATCAGGCGCAACGATACAGGTGAATGGAACCAACATCGCTACAACAACCAATTCTGATGGTTCCTTTGTTATTAACACTCCTTCCGCCACATCCAAACTGGTAATTACTTCAATTGGTTTTTTAGATCAGGAGATTGATTTAGATAACAGAAACGAGATAAGTATTACAGCAACCAGTTCTACTTTGTCAATGGAGGAAGTTGTGGTTACCGGTTATGCTACTGTAAAAAAGAAGGACGTAACCGGATCTGTTGCAAGCATTGGCCAAAAGGATATCAGGGCACGACCTGTTGACAATGTGTTACAGGCCATGCAGGGTAAACTATCAGGTGTGGATATTACTTCTAATGAACGGCCGGGTACAGTACCTACTATTAGGATCCGCGGCGAACGTTCTGTAAATGCAACGAATGATCCTCTTTATGTCGTTGATAATATTCCTTTATCCAGTGGCGGCATCGAGTACCTCAATCCTAACGATATTGAATCAATCGATGTGTTGAAAGACGCATCGGCCACTGCTATTTATGGTTCAAGAGGCGCCAATGGAGTAGTGATAGTTACCACCAAACAAGGTAAATCAGGTAAAACACAGGTTAATCTTTTTAGTACTACCACATTTGAAACTATTAAGGACTGGGCGCCTATTATGTCAGCTTCAGAGTATATTGACTTTCGTCGCTGGGCTGTTTATTATAGCAATCCTGCCGTCCGCCCGAGAGGTGATAATCCAAATATTAATAATGACAAGGATATTTTCCTCGCAACTTCTGACCCGACTGCCTGGAAAAATATTGAACAAGGCTGGGCAGGCGGAACATGGGATGGATCAAAAGTTGGCAATACGGAATGGACAGACCTGGTATCTCAAACCGGTATTACTTCAGACAACTTAATAAGTGTAAGCGGCGGTACAAATAAAATAAAAGCTTACGCTTCTTTTGGTTATTTAAATAATAAAGGAACTTCAATCGGACAGAAATTTACGAGATATTCAACAAAAGCAAGTGTGGAAGTACAGGCAACTGAGTGGTTTAGTATGGGGCTTACCGCGAACCTTAGCTATGGAGTACAGGAATTTGGACAGTCAAATATAACAGTTGGTTCATTTGTTGGCACTCCACCTAACAGCATTTACAATTCTGGTAGAGCTCTTTTCAAATGGGCCCTTCCTTATGATGCAGCCGGGAACAGAATAATTTACCCCGGCGGCGATGTGGCCATAAAAACTGTGGTGGATGAAGAAAAATATACACAAGACCAAAGAGCAACACTGCGTGCATTTGGAAGCTTAAATGCACAGGTGGATTTCGGAAAAATTATTCCTGCATTAAAAGGATTAAAATACCGCTTCAACTTTGGCCCTGATTTTTCTAACTATAGCAACGGCACTTATATAGATGGAAAATCAGCCGCCAGCAGTGGTATTAATGGCGCTTCCTTACAGGAAGCAAAAACTTATTCATGGACGCTGGATAACCTGCTTTACTATGATAAGGTTTACAAAAAACACAGCTTTGGTCTCACCCTTTTGCAAAGCGCTACCAAATATGTTGCTAACCCAGTAAACAGAATAGTTGGTACTGCGATTCCGTTTGCCAGTCAAAAATGGTATGAATTGAATAGCGGGGTACTTCCCTCAACAAACCTTACCATTACCCGTGTTACCCCATTAACTGAAAGCCAGTTATCAAGCTATATGGGCCGCCTGAACTATGGGTTTGATGATAAGTATTTATTAACTGCATCCGTAAGACAGGATGCAGCTTCGCAACTTTCAGAAGGAAATAAGAGTGAGGTATTCCCAAGCGCTGCCTTTGCATGGCGTATAAGCAATGAGAAATTTATGCAAAATGTTCAGTTTATAAATGAATTAAAATTCCGGATTGGCGTGGGAGTTACAGGTAATTCCTCAGTTAATCCATATCAGACACTAACACCCACCGCCCCTTATTTCTATCCCAACGGTGGAACTGTTAACGCCGCGTCTCTTCCAGTTACACAGTTGGGAAATCCAAATCTAAAATGGGAGAAAACAACTCAATACAATGTTGGTATTGATTTCAGCATATTAAAGAGAAGAATATCCGGGGCAATTGATGCGTATACTTCAGAGACAAACGATTTAATATTTCCGCAACAATTGCCCACTGTTACAGGATACCTTACAACGCTAACCAATATTGGGCAAACGTCTAACAAAGGTGTTGATATTACTATTAATACCATCAACGTTAGTACTAAAGACTTTCAGTGGACCACCAATTTGAATGTTAGCTGGCAACAAGACAAGCTTGTTGAGGGCGCCACTGGTAAGAATGATGACATACTTAACAACCTTTTTGTTGGCCAGCCTATTCGTGTTATCTATGGTTTTGCATCCAATGGCATGTGGCAATATTCCGATACAACATTATTGAAAAAATATGCTCAAAACGGCAACACCTTTACACCAGGCCAGGTTAGACCAATCGACCAGAATGGTGACAACAAGATTGATGGAAACTTTGACCGCACAGTTATTGGTCACACAAGGCCCCGCTGGATCGTGGGTATGACAAACACTTTTACTTATAAAAGCCTGGACTTCTCATTCTTTATATATGGCCGAATGAATTACTGGTTCAATCAAGGGGGTGAAGCTCAGGTTGCTCGTGGAAACCAGCGGCAGATTGATTACTGGACAGAAAATAACCAGGACGCCGAGTACCAAAAACCATTTTATTCTGTAGCCTCGGGAGATGTGTATTCTCCTTCCTTAGGTTACCTGAAAGCAGATTTTCTGAAAATCAGGTATGTTACTCTTGGGTATAATTTCCCTGGTAAAATTGTAAATAAGATGCATATGTCTAACCTGCGGTTGTATTTCCAGGCAATCAACCCCGGTATGCTGTTTTCCAAGATCGATTTCATGGATATGGATGTAGCGTCAACCATATCTAATCGTGGATTCACTTTTGGTGTTAATGCCGGATTTTAATCAATTAAAACTTGTCAATCATGAGTATTAGAAATAAAATATATAAAGTTGGCCTGGTAACTATTATTGTTGCAATGGTTACCATATCATGTAAGAAAACATTCTTAGACGAAGAATTGAAAACCTCAAGGGATCTGGAATTTTATAAAACTGATGAAGGTCTCCAGCAATTGGTTTTAGGTGCCTATCACCAGGTATTTGCTACTCCTTTTAATGGAGAAATGGCTTTTTCCACTATGAGCTATGGAGCGGATGAGTTTCGTATAGGCGGTGACCCCTCAAATGGAATGTATAATTCTTATGGAAATACATTTGGGCCTATTGTTACTCCCAATAATGCTAATACAGTGCCTGCAAATGCACAGTGGGACAATTTATACCTGGGCATTAATCATGCTAACATAATAATTGAGAATGCAACCGCCAGTGCATCTACCAGTGATGCGATCAAGAAAACTGCTTTGGGTGAGGGATATTTTTTACGTGCATATAATTATTTAAGGCTGGTAAGCCAATATGGGTCAGTGCCTTTAAAAAGCAAGTCCAGCAATACAGTTGAGTTGGAGTTTACCCGTGCAACACCCAAAGACATTTATGATTTGATAATTGCTGATTTTACACAAGCAAATAACCTTCTTGGTAATACTGGCTCTCCTGCCAAAATAACCAAAGATGCAGCAGCCCATTTTCTTGCAAAAGCATATTTGTCCCGTGCCAGTGAGATCAATGATTCGTGGAATGCATCTACTAAAGCCGCTGACCTCGCAGCTATCGCACCTTTGTGTGATGGTGTAATTTCAAGACATCCATTAGCGCCTAACTTCGGGGATCTATGGAGGTATACTTCTCCTAACAGCGCCAATGAAAATCTGAGTGAAATAATCTTATCAGCTCAGTTCACATCAGACTTATCTGCAAGTGGCCAAAACACTCAACATTTATACTATGTTTCCCGCTATGAGGATATCGCACAGATGCAAAGGGACTTAAGCGGCGACCGTCCGTTTAGCCGGTTGTGCCCGAACTTTTATATGTATAGGATATATGATTTGCAGAACGACTCAAGGTTCTGGAAATCTTTCAGAACAAAAAGCAAGGTGAATATTGGTGCACCAACAGCTCCTTATGTGATAGGTGATTTAGGTCTTATGTATGTTATCAATCAGCCAGGTGATACCCGGTTTTCGGCTAATTTGTTAAACAACTCTGTTATTTATAGTGGAACTGGAAAAACTATACCTCATGTTTATGTGGCGTATAAGACCGGGCAGACAACTGATATTGGATGGAACGATACCCGCCGATTCCCATCACTCAGCAAGTTTATGGATGGCTCACGTACAGCTGGCTTTAATGATGTGAGAGGTCTTCGTGATATTACATTGGCCCGCTCTGCAGAAACCTATCTGATAGCTGCTGAAGCCAAGATACGTTTGGCAAAGCTGGGTACGGGTACGTATACAGATGCGCTACCATATATTAATCCTGTAAGAGCAAGGTCTCAATATGCAAATGGTGAAAACCGTTCTGTTTATTATGATGGTGGAGCTGCTCCTAGTAGTGCTCCTCAACCGACCATACCTCCTTCTTTCTTTGCTGAGAACTCCTATTATGAATCAAATAATATTCCTGTAACAACGGCGGCATCAGCAAGCTTAGCTATTACCAACATCGCAACATTGCCGGCCGGAGATGAATACATTATCAGTACGTTGGGTTATTCTGCTACTTACGACAGAATGTTATGCTTATTGTTAAATGAAAGAGCGAGGGAACTTGCTGGCGAATATTTACGCTGGCAGGATTTGTCCCGTACCAAAACATTAGTTGCCCGGGCAAAAGCATTTAACCCGGATGCGGCTCCCAACATTAAAGACCACCATTTGTTGCGCCCACTTCCCCAAACATTTTTAGATGGAATACAAGCAAGTGGAGTTCCTCTGACCCCGGCAGAAAAACAAGCGATGCAAAACCCAGGGTATTAATATCTCATATAAGCAGTAGTAGTAAATGAAAAGAACCCCGAAATGATCGGGGTCTTTTCATTTTTAAGATCCTCCCATTTTATTGTACAGGATAGCGCAGGACGAAAATGGATCTGTTTTCGATAATTTTAAAAACTGCTATTGCCAGTTATATCTAATTTGCTTGCATTATGAAAAAAATTATTTGCCCTGTAGTTATTTCCGTTCTTTTTCTGTTTAAAGTAAACGGTCAGCAAACCCCTTCAGTTAAAAATGATGTAACGACACCGCTTCATGCTATGAAGGTGGATTACCCTGTACCATATGAGGCACCTGCGAAAGAAAATGTAAAAGCTGTGCTTGATAGAATATTTAACTATCTGGATGCTACTACACCTGCACAAATGATGAATAAACAATCAGGAGAAATTGTAAATGGTATAGGTCAACTGGATACAAATACAGTTGTCAAACAAGGCGATTTTCGCTTGACAAGTTATGAGTGGGGAGTCACTTATTCGGCAATGCAAAGAGCTTATGAAACAACAGGCGATAAAAAATATAATGATTATGTAAAAGCAAGACTCGATTTTTTAGCGAAATGGGTGCCTGCGGTAAAACAAAAATTCCCACTTGATTATATTCAAAAGAAAAGATTGTTCAATCAACCTATAGATCCACATGCATTGGATGATGCCGGTGCTGTTTGTGCTTCGATGATAAAAGCACAACGCAGTGGCTTAAATAATGATCTGCGGCCGCTGATAGATAACTACATCAAATATGTTTTTACAAAAGAATATCGGTTTAAAGACGGCACTATCGGACGAAATCGTCCGCAGAAAAACACTTTGTGGTTGGATGACTTATATATGTATATACCTGCAGTGGCACAAATGGGAAAACTAACTGGTGATAAAAAATATTTTGATGATGTGGTGAAACAGGTGTTGAATTACAGTAAAAGAATGTTTAATAAAGAAAAAGGATTGTACATGCATGGCTGGGTCGAAAGTATGGATGTTCACCCGCAATATCATTGGGGCAGAGCCAATGGCTGGGCATTGTTGGCGATGAGTGAACTTTTAGATGTGTTACCGGAAAATCATGCAGGCAGAAATGCAGTGCTTCAGCAATTTAAAGATCTTGTAAAAGGGTTGGCAAAATATCAAACCGGTTCAGGTTTTTGGCATCAACTACTAGATAGAAATGATAGTTATTTGGAAACATCCGCAACTGCCATTTACGCTTATTGCATTGCACATGCATGTAATAAAGGCTGGATAGATGCAATGACCTATGGGCCGATGAGTGTACTGGCATGGAATGCTGTATCAACGAAGATCAATGACAAAGGACAGGTAGAAGGAACATGCGTTGGCACAGGAATGGCATTTGATCCTGCGTTTTATTATCACCGGCCAGTAAATGTTTTTGCAGCGCATGGATATGGTCCAGCTATTTTAGCAGGGGCAGAGATAATTGAATTATTAAATAATTATTCGTTTTATATAAATGACAGTGCATTGCAATTAAAAGAAAAGAATAAATGAAAAAGAGAATAGTTTGTTTGTTGGGTTTGATCTTAAGTTTGAATTCTTTCTCTCAAAGAAAACTGACTGTTGTTGCTGATAAACCGATCGCATCAATTGTCCCGACGATGTGGGGTGTATTTTTTGAAGACATAAATTTTGGTGCTGATGGTGGTTTATATGCTGAGCTGATAAAGAACCGTTCTTTTGAATTTCCAACAGCCATGATGGGCTGGAGGGAAAACAGGGTGAGTTACCAGAAAGGAAGATTTCATATTATCAACAAATCGGACAACTCTTCTAATGCAAGATTTGCAAGAATAACAATAAATGATCCTGAAGGAAATTATTCATTGAGTAATGAAGGCTTTAGAGGAATAGGTGTTCATAAAGAAAAGCAATATGATTTTTCTATTATGGCCAGAACTGAAAAGCCAACAAGTATTAAAATCAAAGTTCAGTTATTGAATTATGCCGGTAAAGAAATAGGCAGTACTGTGATAGAAAATTTTTCCAATGACTGGAAAAAATATTCCTCATCAATTAAAACAAGTGATACCGCACAAAACGGAAAACTTAATATAGTTTTTGAAGGGGAAGGTGTAATAGATATTGATATTGTTTCATTATTTCCGCATGACACATGGAAAAATCGTCCCGGTGGATTAAGAAATGATTTGGTTCAGAAAATTGCTGACTTGAAGCCAGGCTTTATACGTTTTCCAGGTGGTTGTATTGTTGAAGGAAAAGACTTGACTAACCGTTACCAGTGGAAAAAAACAGTTGGTGACGTGTATGACCGCACTTTAATAATGAATCGCTGGAATGTAGAATTCCGGCATCGTCCTGCGCCTGATTATTATCAAACTTTTGGCTTGGGTTTTTATGAATACTTTTTATTGAGTGAGGATTTGGGTGCCGAACCATTACCAATACTTAATTGTGGTATGGCCTGCCAGTTTAATAGTGGCGAAGTAGTGGCGATGGATGAATTGCAACCTTATATTGATGATGCGATCGACTTAATTGAGTTTGCAAACAGTGATGTCACAACTAAATGGGGAAAGCTTCGTAGCGATATGGGCCATCCACAACCTTTCAATCTAAAATTTCTTGGTGTTGGTAATGAACAGTGGGAGCCACAGTACATCGAACGTTATAAAGTTTTTGAAAAAGCAATTCTTTCAAAATATCCTGCGATCAAAATTGTATCAGGCTCGGGTCCATTTGCCGAAGGGGAATATTTTAATTATGCATGGAAAGAATTAAAGCAACTGAAACCAGCATTGATTGATGAACATTATTATAAACCACCTGCCTGGTTTTTTAATAATGCAAGTCGCTATGATACTTACGATAGAACAGGTCCTAAAATTTTTGCTGGTGAATATGCAGCGCATTCAAAAGAAAATTCGGAAGCCGAAAGTCGTAACAACTGGGAGAGTGCATTGGCTGAAGCTGCATTTATGACAGGATTGGAAAGAAATGCAGATATCGTGCAAATGTGTTCTTATGCGCCATTGTTTGCGCATGTGGATGCATGGCAATGGCGGCCTGACCTGATCTGGTTCGATAATTTAAACACAGTTGCTACGCCTAATTATTTTGTTCAAAAATTATTTTCTACTAACAAAGGAACTGACGTTGTAGCGATAACAGAAAATGAAAAACCGGTTGCGGGTAAGGATAGTTTGTATAGTAGTGCGGTTATTGATAAGCAAAAAGCAGAACTGATCATTAAGATTGTCAACATCGCATCAGCGTCACAAACTGTTGAATTAAATTTGACAGGGATTAAACTTGCTAAGTCAGATGCAGTTTTACAAACCCTTGCCGCAAATGATCTATCCAGTTATAATAAGCTTTCAGAGCTGTATAAATTAAAACCGGAAGAAAGGAAATTCTCCGTTAAGGCAAATAAGTTTAATCAGAATTTACCGGCATACTCAGTTACAGTCTTAAAAATTCCATTTACGGTTAAATGAGAAAATCAGGATGCTTTACTGCTGCATTATTTATTTTCTGCAATATTCATTCGCAGCAAACTTCATTTAAGTTTGATTTTGGCTCAGGCAAAACTGCCCCCGGTTATATTCAAATAACACCTGATTCAAAATTCAATTATCAAATTGGTTATGGTCTTGATCAAAATTCTTTGGTGGAATCAATCGATCGTAGCGGCGATCCATTAATATCAGATTTTATCACCAGTAAAAAGCCTTTTTATTTTTCTGTAAAACTTCCTGATGGTAATTATGATGTAAAAGTAATTATGGGAGATAGAATGGAAAGTTCATCTGCCACCATTCGTGCTGAGTGTAGAAGACTAATGATTGAAAAGGCAACATCAATAAAAGGCAAAACCACAACAGTCAATTTTACTGTTCACGTAAAAGATTCATTGATCAGGGATGCTATTGGTAATGTGGTTCAGAAAATAAGATTAAAAGAAAGAGAGATCGGTTACCTGCATTGGGATAATTTACTTACACTGGAATTTAACGGGGATGATCCACGGATCTGTACAGTGGAAATAGCACCTAACAAAACAGCTACTACAATTTTTCTCGCAGGTAATTCAACTGTTGTTGATCAGGATAGAGAGCCCTGGGCTGCATGGGGACAGATCATTCCGAGTTTTTTTGAAGCAAAGAAAATTGCTGTTGCCAATTATGCAGAATCCGGCGAGGCGTTAAGTTCTTTTATAAATGCAAAAAGGCTGGAAAAAATCTTAAGCTTAATGAAAGCTGGTGATTATTTATTCATTGAGTTTGGACACAATGATCAGAAACAAAAAGGAGAGGGAGTAGGGCCATTCACAACTTATAAACGTGATTTAAAATTTTTTATCAGTGAAGTGAAAAAGAAAGGAGGCATTCCTGTATTAGTTACTTCTATGCATCGAAGAAATTTTGATTCAACGGGGCATATTAATAATACACTTGGCGATTATCCTGAAGCCGTTCGGCAAACAGCTAAAGAAGAAAATGTTGCGTTGATCGATCTAAATGCAATGAGTAAAATATTATACGAAGCATGGGGCCCTGAAAGATCAGTAAAAGCATTTGTTCATTATCCTGCCAATACTTTCCCTGGCCAGAAAAAAAAATTAGAAGACAATACACATTTTAATACCTATGGTGCGTGGCAGATAGCCAAATGCATAAGGAGAGGAATAATAGATGCAAAACTGGATATAGGAAAATACCTTGTAATGGATACTCGGGCATTTGACCCGGCTAAACCCGACCCGGTGGAAAAATGGAACTGGCCGCTGAGTGCAATAGTAACTTATTCAAAGCCTGACGGAAATTAATCATGTATAAAAATAAGATCCATACTGCCCTCGGTGTTTTATTGGCTGTACTTTTTCAATTTACCGCATTATCACAACAGGCAACCATCAATATCGATCTTAAAAAAGAACTTGGTGAAATGAAACCCATCTGGGCATGGTTTGGTTATGACGAACCAAACTATACCTATATGAAGGATGGGAAAAAACTATTATCAGAAATTGCTGCATTAAGTCCCGTTCCAGTTTTTGTAAGAGCACATAATTTATTAACCACTGGTGATGGCACACCGGCATTAAAATGGGGATCGACAAATGCATACACAGAAGATGCAGGTGGCAGCCCAATTTATAACTGGAAAATTGTTGACAGCATATTTGATACTTACATACAAAGAGGTATGAAACCATTGGCACAAATTGGCTTTATGCCGGAGGCTTTATCATCCAAACCGCAACCATACAAACATAACTGGAGACCCGGTGCACCATATAAAGAAGTATTCACTGGCTGGGCTTATCCACCCAATGATTATAATAAGTGGCGGGAGCTGATCTTTCAATGGGCAAAACACTGTGTAGAGCGTTATGGAAAAAAAGAAGTGGAGAGCTGGTGGTGGGAAGTTTGGAACGAACCTAATATTGGTTATTGGCAGGGAACAGTTGAAGAGTATTGTAAAATGTATGATTACGCAGCCGATGGTTTATTGAAAGCATTGCCAACTGCAAAGATCGGCGGCTGTAATATAACAGGAGGTGGTTCAAAATTTTTATCTGCATTTATCAATCATTGTTTGAGTGAGACTAATTATGCAACAGGCAAACCAGGATCTCCTCTTGATATGGTTTTGTTTCATGCAAAAGGCCAACCAAGATTTGTTGAAGGACGGGTAATAATGAATGTGGGTACACAGATGCGAAATATCCGTGATGCTTTAATTACTGTGAATAGTTTTCCTTCAATAAAAAATATACCATTGGTGATCGGCGAAAGTGATCCCGAAGGTTGTGCTGCATGCGGTATGAGCACTAATCCGGAAAATGCTTATCGCAACGGAACCATGTATTCTAGTTATACCGCTGCATCTTTTGCAAGAAAATATTTACTGGCTGATGAACATAAAGCAAACCTTATCGGTGTTGTTTCCTGGTCTTTTGAATTTGAGAACCAACCCTGGTTCGCCGGTTTCAGGGATCTGGCAACTAATGGAGTGGATAAACCGGTGCTAAATGTATTCCGCATGTTTGGAATGATGAAAGGAAAACGAGTTAATGTATCTGGTAATCGAATGTATGATCTGAAAACTTTTGTAGACAGTAGTGTTCGCAAGCAAACGGATATTGGTGCAATAGCGGCAAAAGATAAAAACTCAGCAACAATTATGGTTTGGAATTATCATGATGAGGATAAACAGGAAGTAGCTGAAGAAATAAATATAACTATTGATGGATTGACTCCTAATGTAATTACTGTTACTGAGTACAGGATAGATAATGAGCATAGCAATTCTTATGAGTTATGGAAAAAAATGGGATCGCCGCAAAACCCGACAGCAGAACAAATAACAGCACTGGAAAAAGCCGGGCAATTGCAGATGATGAATAAGCCGGTCAAGATGAAAGCGAATAATAAAATGATATTGAAGATTCAGTTAGCAAGACAAGGCGTTTCGTTGCTGAAACTGGATTGGTAATGGTCATTTATAAAATAAAAGACATGAAATACCTGCATTTAATATTATTGGTTTGCGCATTGAACTCTAATGCACAAATAGGAAAACGTTTCCCCTCAGAACGAAAAGAAGTTATTGACCCTGTTACGGGAACTAAACTTATTTTTCTTACCAGCACCCAAAGCGGTGATTCAAAAATTTATCAAACTCATAATCAATGGACATCCGATGGCCAATGGCTGATATTCCGTTCTAATCGTGTAAGAGGTGAAGCGATGGCAGTAAATGAAAAGACAGGGGATATTGTACAGGTTACAGAGGGAGGGTATACAGGCATGTTGAATATTGCACGCAAGTCAATGAAGTTGTATTTCATGCGAAATGTAAAAAATGATACAATACCAACTACTCCCGGTGATACAGCAAGACGCCGTGTGCAGAACCCTGTGCAAATAATCGAAGTAGATCTTGAAAAATTATTTTCTGACAGTAAGGCCGGCACATTAAAAAAAGAAAACGCATACCAGCGAATTTGTGGCACCACGCCAAAAGAACTCGGTGCCGGTGGTGATATGGCTTTGGATGGCGATGAAGAGTGGGCTTTCTTCCGTATAGGTGTACAAGAAGCTGCTAAACACTTATCTCCTGGTACAAAACTGGAAAAAAATTTTGGCCCACGTAATATGGGACAAGGTCCATCAGGTATTGCAGGTATGAATATAAAGACCGGCGAAATAAAACATGTAATATCTGTCCCATTCCAGGTTGGGCATATACAAACCAATCCATGGGTAGGAGGTGAGATAGTTTTTTGTTGGGAAACCGGTGGTAAGTCGCCACAACGAACATGGACAGTGATGAGTGATGGCTCTGGTCTGCGTCCTCTTTATCCTGAATCAGAATATGAATGGGTAACACATGAAGCAGTTATTGCAAAAGATGAAGTAGCTATTGCGATCATGGGTCATAGAAAAATTCCCGGCACAAATAAAACAGTTGAGGCGGGCACTGGTGTTGGTGGTGCAAACCCGGGACAGGATCCTTCATGGGGCCCATCGGGTACAAGAGAAAAACCAACGGGTCTCGCTATTATTAATCTTCGTACAAGAGAAATGGAAATTGTTGGCCAAACAAAAAGTGGAAGCGGTCTCTGGCATGTGAGTGGATCGCCAGATGGCCGATGGGCAGTAGCTGATGATTTTTCACGCAGCATCTACCTTATCGATCGGTATACAAAAGAAATGATACTGCTTTCTGCCGGACATAAAACCACAGCTGCTGATCATCCGCATCCGACAATGAGCCCGGATGGAACAAAGATCCAGATCCAGTCAGCAATGCTGTCTGCTGACAACAAGAATATGAATATCTGCATCATTCCCGTTCCGGAAGAATGGTTGAAGAGAAAGTATAAATAATCTGTTTGATTATTGACTCGCCATAGAGCAAAATAACAGGACTGTACAGGATACGAAGAAGCTCCGAATGTCCTTACTTTATAAGCTAAAGATTGCTTGATATGAAAGCCCTGATTAGTATTACCAAACTAGTATTATCCTCATTTATTTTCATTTGCATCACTCTTCCAGTTTTTGCTCAGCCTTCAATTGAAACCGGCGGGCAAAAAATGCCTAATGAATGGATCGATCCATCAACAGGACATAAAATAATAAAGCTTACAAGAAGGGAAGGAAACAATATGAGTTTCTATTTTCATAACAACCCTTTTGTAGGTAGCAAAATGATCT
>Ga0193738_1000351_pt1 | contig 26869 bp, 53 predicted proteins | sample L2a1metaG_FD_144927 | JGI IMG/M metagenome (GOLD analysis project Ga0193738, IMG submission 144927) | Soil microbial communities from a riparian zone of the East river system, Colorado, United States - L2a1 | ecosystem: Environmental > Terrestrial > Soil > Riparian zone | place: USA: East River... | reverse complement strand
GCGCTGCAATGAGCTCGCTCGGTGGCAGGTTGAAGAAGTAGCGCGAGAGCGGGTTGGTGCCTGCCTGCTCGGTCTGCGCTGACACCGTGGGGCCTCGGAACTCGTCTTGCTGCGGCATTACGCGGCCTCAGGTAGGTCAAAGCACGTGAGCTCACCTTCGGCCGTCATCGCGCCGCAGCGCATGCACTGGCATGACTGCCAGTACCAGAAGCCAATGCCGTTCGGCGACGGTTTCGTCTCGTAGCGCACCTCGGCGATGTGCCCACGATGACGACTCACAAGCCAGCAGAAGAGTTGTTGTAGACGCATGGTGCTCTCAGGTGTTCAGACGCATCACATAAAGCTTGTCTCGTGGGTCAGCGGGCACCGCGATGCGATGCGGCGGCGCAGCACGCTCGGCGAGTCGCGCGACCAGCTCGGTCATGTCGGTCGAGCGATCGGTGAACATCGTGGCCGTGGTCTCCTCGATGCATTCCGAGACGATGACCGGCGAGCTCTCGACCACCTCGTGCAGGTACTCCGACGGGTCGATCTTGATTTCGACCCACTTGTCTTCGGCATCCTTGATGCGCTTACCGCTCGGGCCGGGTGACTTGTTGTTCAGACCGCGGCGCGTGACCACGACGATCTGCGAGCCCTTCACGTATGAGAGCTTCTCTGCGTTGAACTGCGGGACGATGTGCAGGGTGTCGAGCGAGCCGAAGCGCTTCTCGAGATACGCCTTGCATACCGATTGATCGTAAGTGTCCTCGGGCACCAGGAACATGGTGTTGGCGAGCTGCTCCTCGGTGAGCGCTGGACCCGCCATGCGCTCCTTGTCTTCGGCCTGACACGCCTTGCAGCTGAAGATGTACGTGGCCGTGCGGCCCTGCACTGGTGCGATGATGCGCCGGCCTTCGTCGGAGTGACCGAGGATGCGCTCGACGATCGGCGACGGGTGCTTGTGCGCGAGCGCTGTGGACGATGGCGGGGGCACGTGGCCCTCGATGAGCGCTGGGGCGATGGGGAGCTCGCCGGCGCGGGCGCTGATTTTACTCGTGGTGATGTTAGCCATTGATTTCCTCGGGCTCCGGCTCTTTGAATCCGGTGACGATGAATGTGCTGCACTCGAGCGGCGCTGCGATTCTGCGTTCGACAAGCAACTGGTAGAACGCCTGCGGAACTGTGAATTCGTGGCCCTCGAACGTTACGAAGATGTGCCCGGGCGGGGCTGGCGTCGGCATGCGTTACCTCAACGGCCGAAGCCGCGGCGTTGTTGTGATTCGAGCTGCGCGAGCGTTCCGCTGAACTGACTGTTCGCGTGGTCGCGCAGTTGCTTCCAGTCGAGCTCGAGCTGGGAGAACTTCTGCTTCCAGTCGGTCGCGAGCTTGTTGCGGATGTCGTCGGACGCTTCGAGCTGGTCGGATAGCTCGGCAATGCGCTTGCGCTGCGCCAGCAGCTCGGTGTTGCTCACGCGAGATGCAGAGCGCTCGGTGATGTGTCGACGCCAGCCGTCCCACGCGAGCGCGCTCGACGCGAGGATGGCGATTGCGTATGCGATGTCTGCGGTCACGCGACCTCCGGACCTGGTTCGAGCGGAAAGCCCTCGGGACCTTCGTCGCTCTTGTTGATCAGCAAGCTGATGCCCTGCCCAGGCTTCGGGAGCTGCATCAAGCTGTCGACCTGCCGCAACCGCTCGTTCTCGCTCATCGTGGCCAGACACGCCGCGTACACGAGCGGAAGGATCGGCGGGCACTCGTCCATCATGCGGCTGATGCTCGCGGCGATGACCCACACCTCTTCGCGCTCGAGGAACGGGCGGATCTTCTCCATCAGTTGGTTGGAGCGCGTCTCGATGCGCCTCATGTCTAGTTCGTTCACTGGCCGTACTTTCCAAGCAGTTGCTGAGCGGCTTGAGCGGCTTGAGCGGCACGCATCTGTTCGAGCTGCTTGCTGTAGTCGGCAGCGGCTATCGTCGAACGGTTCCGATTCTGCTCTTTGTAGAGCTGGTCCTCGGTGATGCGGAGCTGCGCGCGCAAGCGCCGAATCTCGACCGCCATCAATCGGATGCCAGGCTTCGCGTTCGAGTGTTGGTCCTCGGCGTGCCGCATCTCGCTCTCGAGCGTGCTTTCGGCCTCAGCGCACTTGGCTGCGTATGGATCGTTGGTTACGTACTGAGTTGCGTCGATTGTCATCGTCCTTGCCTCATGTCGCCTCGTATTCGGGATAGGGGACTTCGCGCATGCGGCGGAGCTCGCTCAGCGAGCGCGCTTGCTCGATGAGCTGCTTCATCAGGAGATGCATCACTTCATACGGGTCGCGGCAGTAGAGCGAGCTTTCCGGCATCGTGGCGCGAACAACTGCGTCCAGGCCCGCGTGGTAGAGCCGAATGAAGAACGTGCCGTTGACGATGTCGTGCTCGGCAGGCAACAGCGTCCAGCCATCCGGAAGATTTGGACGTGCACTCAGCTCGAACGGTACGCTCAGGTTCATCGTCCTTGCCTCACTCCGCGCGGATCGAACGAGTGTGCCCCTCGCCCGCCGAACGCCTGCTGTTTCACGCCCTGCACGCGCTCGCGCAACGTGTGCGGCACATGCGTGTCGATCGCATTCACATCCACGACCGCTGGCTTGTTGGGGCAGCGCTGCCAGTTCACATCGCGTGCCATATATTTTAAGGACGCAAGCTCGTCACAATGGCCCAGCGTCTTCGAACGCTTCCAATCCGTGCGATGCCCGTTTTCGTCGGTGTCCCATTCACCAGAACGCAGCTGCGCGATCAAGCCCGCTGTGTATTCGTTCTTGACGATGGCAATGCGTCGAGGTCGCGCGCGAAACAACTCACGCAGGTGTGAGAGATCGGCTTCAGCGCTGCCCGGGCCCTTACGGGCTGGCCGCACATCGAGCTTGTGATCAACGTTTAAGTCGAGCAGCACGCGGGTCTGAATGTCGCTGATGCGGCTCGCCGGATTCGCCTTCAAACTCCAGGAGCCTTCGTCCCAGTAGGTGAGCGCTTTCGGCGGCGCTTCCCAGACCTTGTCGTCACCGTTACGCAGTGCGTCGGCGATCGAGAGTTCGCGGCCTGGACGTCTCGCAAGCAGAATCTCTGGACTGCTCGCGTGCTGCGTGCCCCAGAACAACGACTCGAAGAACTGGAGCATGGCGACGATCTCACCGGTGCTCGCGTTGGACTTGTGCCAGCCCCACTGAATGACAAGACATTGCTGCATCCAGTCGAGGAAACCTCCGACCATGCCGAACGGGTCGGTGGTGCCTGGGTCCAAGCCTTCGTGCGCCATCGCGTAGGCGGGGATGGGCCAGTGCTCCACCACGTGCACGGCCTCGTCGAACTCGGGGACGATCATGTCGTCGGGGTCGCGCGTGCTGATGCAGTAGAGCTCGCGCTGACAGACGGCTGAGTCACGCCCTCCTGACCTGCGCTCCTCCTGCTCGATGTCGTCTTCGGTCAGTGAGACGTTGTCGCGGATGGTGCGCATGCGGTACGTGCCGCGCGTCTCAGCGTCCGCTCTGAAGTGCTGATTGAAGTCGCAGTCCACGACCTTCGCTGTCGACGTCTCCATCGCGAGCCACGCATGCGGCCGGTAACGGAACTGCGGCATGATGACGGCGGTCACCAGCTCGTAGAGGCCCTTCACGAACGCGGCCTCAGTGATGTGGCAGAAGTCGAGGAACTGACCGCGCGTGGCGTCAGGGTGCTTGTCGAGCCCCACGAGCTTGATGATGCTGTCGGTGGCCTCGATGTAGAGGCACTCGTGGTCCGCGCCGTGCGTGCCCAGGTAGTGCGGGAAGTAGCCTTCTGGCGCGTCCTTGAACAACAGCTTCGTGAGCGGCACGATGATGCCGCCGATGCTCTTGCGTAGCGGTGTGGCGATGAGACCGCGGGCACCGGGCCGCATACACGCTTCTTCGACGTCGAGAATCAGGTCACGCGCAGTCTTGCCGAAGCGCCGCCCGCACTCGTCGACCCACAGGTTGTCGTAGAGCGCGCCGCTCTCCTTCACCCACTGGCGGTGATCGAGCGTCTGACGGTCTTCGTTCCAGCGCCTGAAGTCGTCGTAGTCGAGTAGCTGGTGCTCCTGAAGCAGGTGCCGCAGATTCCCGCCGCGATACAGCGACTCCACGAGCTGCTGTGTGCTCATGGATTCTGGATCGATGTACTCGGCGGGAGATGCAGACATCAGTCGGCGGCGCCTCCATCGCAGTCGCTCCACTGCACGTCGTGCACGTAGTCCACCGCGCTCTCGCAGATCGGCTCGACCTCACGGGGAGGGCCGAGCTCGGTGCGATGCCCGCAGCTGCACAACAGCAATGCGATTGCGATTCTCATGGAGTGAACGTCGGCTGATCGACGAACTTCGGCGTCCACACTTTGATGTACGCGCAGTCGATGTACGAAGGGTCCGGCGTGTCTTCGGTAGGATAGCCACCGCCGAGCGCCAGGTCGTACATGATGGCGAGTTCACTCGGCGAGTCGGTGTGCTCTGACGGCGTGGGGAACTGCGCGATCGGCTGACGATCGATGTACCCAACGATCAGGTCCGGCGTCACCAGGATGCCGTACGTGTGATAGTCGGTGTGCGGCGAAAACGGTACGAACGTACTCACGTTCTGCAACTCGACGTGCGGTTCGGGCAACCACTTGTGGATGACCCACTTGAACTCGAAGCCGTCGGTCGTATCGCCCTGGCCGTAGTACTCGGGACCGTCGATCTCGATCTTACCGTCGGGCATGCCGTAGAAGGCCTCGTCGATCTTCGGCGCGGTCACGAGCCAGAACGCGGGCCAGATGCCCTCGCCGTACGGCATCTTGGCCTTGCACTCCCAGTAGCCGTACTTCGCCGTGTAGCCGTTGCGGTAGCCGTCGACGCTCGAGAGTAGGCCGCCTTTCCACGCGCCGGAAGCGCCCACAGCGTTGGTCGTGAGCGTGGTGCGCAGCACCGGCTCGCCGCTGTCCGACGTGCGGACGTGATGCGGGAACGCGTTGCCTTCGCCGTCGCCCGAATACTGGTCGGGGTCAGCGAATGGAGCTTCGCCGAAGTCGTCATAGCCGACCTGGTGTGACTTCCAGCGCGCCTCGGGAGTAGGCACCGCGCTGATAAAGCTGCCGTCGGTGGGGTCGTAGACTCCGCCCGCGACGATGCTCAGCCCGGCGGACCAGTCTTCATTGAAGGCAAGTTGGTAGTCGGTCTCGAGATTCGGAAGTGGAAACAGATAACTCGGTGGCATCAGTCGATCTCCTTACTGCGGCACTACCAGCGACGGGTATGGATTGGGCAACAGCGGCTGCGGCGCTGGAAAGGCCCCGCTAACAACCGTCGCCGGGATGCCAACCGCTTCGCGCTCGTTCTCGACGTGCAGTTCTTCCGCTGTCTTTGCGACGCACGCGCTCGTCTCGATCACGAGCAACGCGAGCTGTGCGGCTGTGAGCTGGACGCGGCGGTCGAAGTGCTGCACAAGCGCCGGGCCCGCGATGTCGGCGCACTTGGAAAAAGCGACAGCGTTATCCGCGTGACTGGCGAGCTCGGGGTGCGTCGTGACCAGCGATTCGTATGTGCCGCAGCCCGGAAGGGCGCAGCAGATTAGGGCGAGCAATGCGATGCGGTTCACGATGGCTTTCCTTTGCTTGCGCTGATGGGCCTAACAGGCACCAGTGACACCTTGTGTGAGCCGCCCACTTCGCCATTCCAGCAACAAGGGCAGCCGTTGATGTACTCGGCGAACCTGCGAGCGCAGCGTGGGTTTTGACAGCGCCACTCGAGACCCGGCACGTCACTCACGGTTTGACCTCGTCCTTCGCGAGCAACGCGCGCACGGCTGCGTCCTTCGCTTCGAGCAACTTGCGCAGAGCGACAGTGCGCTCAGGGTTGCGGGGCAACGTGTCGACGATCACCGTCGCGAGATCGCCGAACGGCTTGCTTACGGCTTGCAGATGCGCCGGCAGATGCCCGTACGCAAAGAACTGGATGATGTGCTCGGGTGGCTTGGATACAGCGCCAAACGGCGGCGTTTTGGGCAAGCCGCTGTCATGACGAGCCTCTGCCGACTCCTGGAACTTACTGCCTTCGTGCATGCTCATTTGCTAACAGTCCTCACGTTGAACGGCCTACAGCAGACCGTTAGACAGCTGGTCGACGCGTTGTTCACGACCGGCGCGAGCTCGATGGCGCGACGCACGATGGTGCCAGCGACCACGAGCAGCAGCCCGAGCACGACGGTCACCAAGACCGCGGTGATGAAGAACCGGCGCACGCGCTTCTCGTGCTCGCGCCATGCGATGGCGATCGCCGGCTCGTGCGGCTCGGTCTTCTCGTCGTCGAGACTCACCGCGCCTGCTCCTTCAGCCGCTTCGCCAGCACCTCGGCAGCCTTCTTCGGGTCGAGATAGACCACCTGCGTGGGCGCACTGGTTTCTGCCGCCGGCTCAGCGACGAGCGCAAGCGCGCTGTCCATAAGCTTGGCTGCCGCCTGCATCCGCACCGCAGCGTTGACCTTCTCATCTTGCAGAAGCCGCATCAGAACGGCCTCAGCGACGGGCCCTAGGCGCTTGAGAGCGTCAGCCGCCGCCCAGTGGGTATTCCCCCCCAGCACCGGGTTGGTTGGCTCCACGGCAGTCCCTGAGGCGCCCTCCTCAACCTTGGCGCGAAATGACACGCTCGATATGTGTCAAGAGTGCGCCATGCCGTCAACTTGCCTGCAGACAACTTGATCAGAAATCAGCTCAACTTGTGCAATACGTTTTCTACAAACAAATGTATTGACCTCGAGGGTGGGCGCTGGCAGAGTCTGCTCATGACCAAGCACACATGCGGTGGACCCAAGTTCGGCAGGCTCACATCGGGCTGCCCAAGCTGCGACGAGTTGCTGTCCGGGCGCCGAGCTCCGATCAAACAGGCGTGGCGCGCCTCGTACGCTCGCCAAGAGCAGGACCGCACCCACGCCATCCGCACGCACAACTGCAAGACCTCCAACTGCGGGCCTGTGTGCACCGCGTTTGAGTGGTGAACGACATGGCTTACGACGACGATGACCACCCGGAATGGGATATTGGCGAAGAGCGAAGGGCGCAGGAACTGGAAGACTTGAAGGACGAGCTCAAACGCTTTCGAGCTCGCGAACACCTGGTGCAAGCGCTGCTCGATTGCTTCGACATGGACAATCGTTACCCGCAGCTCGCGGAAGATTGTGGTGACGGCTATCGCGCGGGCGATGCGGCGAAGGCCGTGCGCGACTTCAAGGTCACCCCATGACCCGAGCCGATCAAATCCGCGCCTCAGCGAGCGACCTGGAGTACAGCCTGCTGCCCTCCGACGACCTGCGCACGGCGGCAATCGTGCACCTGGCGAAGCAGTACCACTGCTCGACGCAGGAGGTTTTGCGCGCGCTGACGCGTAAGCCCGGTGCACGTGGCCGACCCACAAAACCGAAGTGCCCGGCGTGCGGGGCGACTATTCGCGAGCGGAAAACAGAACGCCCCGACCGTGAGATCGAGGCGTCGAAGTAGAGTTTCAGTTCTGAATTCTGGGTGGTGCAGCGGGTCCTTGACCCATCTTCCACCCCACGCATTGCCCGTCCTCATCGAACTTTCGGCGGAACCATTTGCTCGTTTTTGGGTCGTAAAACTCGTCGACTACGGGCGGTTCTTCCGGTGCAAGCGGTGGCTTAGGGCGCATCAGCAGACGCCCCAAACCCTTCACTCCCTCGATCAAAACCCAGCAGACGCATGCCAGAATCCCGATGACCATAAGGGCATCGGCCAGTGTGTTGTTGCCGTCCATGAAATCCCCATTTCATTGAGTGACTGTAAGTGCGGGAACGGGCAGGGGATTGACCTACTCTAGGTGACCCCCCTACCCTCTCCGCGATGGACCTAGGAGTGCTCTGCCGACGACGGTCCATCGCTCTGCGCGGTTCGCTGCGCATCGAGTTTCGCCTGCAGGTATGCCGACCGCGCGACTGGTTTACAAGCGGTTCCGCAGCACGGCTGCTCACGCGGCTTGATCACATAACGGTAGCTCTTATGCGGCAGCTTATCGCACTTGCGGCGTTCGGCTTTGCCGTTGGTGAGTAGCGTGGTCAGCGCCAACTCCACGAGCTTCACGTCGATGCCCGTCGCCATTGCGACTTGCTTCGCGGTTGCTCCTCCCGTTGCGGAGCGCGCGCGCACCATGACTTCCACATCGCGCAGTGCTGCGCCTGGCTTGCGTCTCATTCCGCAGCCTCCCGGTCGCGCGCGACCATATCCTCGACCTGGTCCTTCTTGGTCGCCGGGATTGGCTTCTCTTGCGCAGCCTTGCCCTTCTTGCCTCGGCGCTTGGCGATCTCCTCGGCGTGGTCGTCGAGTACTTCGCCGGCCTGGTCGTACAACGCTGCCAGGTCCGGAAACGGCATCCGTTTCAGTTCTTCACGATCCATACAGTTTCCCCATTTCAGTTAGTGACTTCAGACGCCTACTTCAAAGTGCATCCCATCGGGCTTGGTGAATCCACCGCCCCAGATGAGACCTCGTCTCTCAGCGAACTCGAGCAACGGCCTCACCGTGCCCTTCTCGCTTGCTGCTGGCGGAGTCTTGCCCAGCGGATTCCACACTGCATTGATATCGAACGCCGCGCCAAACGCGTGCGTGCTCAGGTCTCTTAGGTCCAGTGATTTCTCCTTTCCACGCTTCATGCGCGTGACGTGCGCGCCGTTGAAGCTGAGCAGCAGATGCCCAAGCTTCGCAGCCGCTACGTCACCGAAGAACAGCGTGATGCAATCCGCGGCCTTCTTGTGAACACGAATCTTCTTAGTGCTCGACCCCCACGTGATGGGAATGGTCTCGATGTTCGCGCGCTCCCAGTTGACGTCAGGCATCAACCCGCCACCCACGATCGTTGCAGGCGCGCCGAAGGTCTTCACCCGCTGCGCGTGGCTCATCAGTTGAAACTTCGGCTTCACGGCTCGTTCAGCAGTCACGTGGCAGCTCCTTCCGAGCCGAGCTCGGCAAGCATGGTCGCAACACTCTCCACTCCGATTTCAGCGCGAGCTGTTCGAGGCTGTGACGCCCAGCACCCAGCGTGCGCTCACCAATGATGAGCCCGATGTGAAGCGCCTTGAACGTGATGGCGCCGCACACCTTGAACACGTAGGCCGTGCCCTCGAACAACATCCAGCGCAACGGCTCGAAGCGATCCCACATCGTGGGTTGGTGATAGTCCGCAGTCACGTAGAGTGGCGGCGGCACAGCTGATGATGTTAGTCGCGGCGCTTCGAGCACTTGCGTTGTTAGGTGGACGTGGTTGTGGTTTCCGCCCACGAACACGTTAGTTGGCAGCTGCTTCACGGCTTCCAACCCTTTGGACCCCGACACCTCTCGGGTGCCACCGACATGCTCAGCCCGCACGTGTCGCACGCTGGGTCGGCCACCTGCTGCAGAAGACCATTGCTGTGCATGTCCACGTACCAACGCCAGTAGTGCGGGTGAATCCACGGCGTTCGCGGCGCCTTCTTGCCGAACTGTCGCAACGCCGCTTCGGACAAGCCGATCACGAAGTCGCGCACGATGTCCGAGAGAATACTCATCGGTCGTTCAACCCTTTGAAGCCCCTCGTCGGGTCGTGAATCTTCTTCCACTTGCCGCACTTGGAGCAGCGCAGTTCGTAGCGTTCGCCCTGGTCGTTGCGCGGCTTGTCCCACTCAAGGAACTCGGTGCAATCGGCGTAGGGCCAGTGCTTGGGTTTGTAAATCATCGCAGCACCACGAGCACGGTGAAGGCGACGCCCAGCGTCCAGCCGATGACAGCTGACGCCACGCAACGCGCGGTCATGACGGTCACATGAACCTCGCAATCAGCACGATCGAAGCGACGAACAGTGCGCCGGTGATTTCCACGTCGACATTGCGACGCCGAAGGATGAGCTCAACCATTTTCGTTGACCGGCTTCCCCGCGATGACGCGCTGTGCGGAGTCGATGACCTCGATCGAGCGCTTGAGCTGATCGAACACGTCGGCGGTGTTGATTTCCACATGGTTCATGTACGCGCGGCACATGCCCTTGTAGACGTTGTAAAACGAGTCGACCGCGCGCGCGACATCTACTTTCGCAAGCTGAGACGAATCTGGATTCCCATCGCCTTCGGGTTGGTCGCGCATTTGATTTGCAGTGGTTCGTGCCATTTCACTTTCCCCATTTCATCGTCGAGCATTTTGTCGAACTTGCCGATCGCACGCATTTCAGTCTTTGTTAGTTTCTCGTCGCCTTTCACGATCCACGCGCACGCAGCGTCGGTGACGTGCTTGAACGCGGATGCAAGATTGTCGTGCTTCTCGAGCTTGCCTGGACTGATGCGAACCATCTGCAAGCCCACGATGTAGCCGCGTGCGGCGGCGTCACCCGAAAGTGCTCGCAGCTGTTCGCGAAGCAAGCCTAGCGTCTGCTTGATGTGTTTCTTCGCGCGTGACGCGCTCTCGAACTTGCCGCCATTGGCGTTCTCAGTTCGCACGATGATCGGCGCTTGCACGGTCCATACGCCGTCTTCGTAACGGCAGAAGGTTTCCACGAGGTTCTTTGGCTCGCGCGCTTGTTTCGCAGCCTTTTTCACCTCGCGTGACGTCGGTGGTAACTGCGCGGCTGCGGCGTTACCAGCCACCATTTGCCAGAAGGCGTCTTGTTGTTTGGCGTCGATGCGTGTGACGAGTGACGGCATTAGTTCGCAACCTCGGTTGAGCAGCGCATGACCGCTGCGAGCAGCGCTCTGCGCTCGCGACTCACGTTTGTGACCTCGATGGCGAGCGCCATGTTTGTGCTGATGACGTCGAGCAAAGCGATCGCGACGAAACGTGTATTGAAGCCCTGCGTGACGCGCAGCAGCTCCTTCACGAGTTGGATTCGGTCTTCTTCTGACAGGTGCATTTCTGGATGAGCCATGTCCGTCCGCCTTCGAAAGTGATGTTGACCAACTCCTCGAGCCGTATCAGGCCGCACCGATTGCACGGCCAACTCGGGTCACTCACACGCACGTGTCCGAGCTCCCATTCGGTCAGTTCTTTCGACTTCTCGACTGCGTGCGCTGGGCGCTTGGTCCCCGCGATCGCAGCACGCAACTCAGCCGCCTTATCGCCTCCGCGCGACTGCACGAAGGCGCTCCGCTATCTGTTTTTCTCGCTCGACTTGGTCATCGCTGACGCGGTCGAGCCGCCACATGTCGCTGTGAAACGCAGCCATCAGCTGCGCCATGTCTGGGTGAGACTCGCGCAATGCAATCTCTGCCCAGACGGTCGAGCGCAGGCGCCGCTCGTTCTCGCCGATCTGGTACGTGCGGTGTGACACCGTTTCTCGCCACTTGGCGAACTCGGCGTGTTTGGTCTCGTGCATGGGAGCGCCGTTGCGCCACGCCTCGAGCATTGTGGGGTCGGAGAACGGCGGCACTGGCACGGGTCGAATCGGCTTGAGCTTCTCGAGCTGGTGAATCACCGCGAGCGCGGTTGCGATCGGGTCTTGTCGATGCGCCTCGAGGAACGCACCGAGCGACTGCTCCTTGGGTTGGAAGTCGCCCCTCATGACGCGCTCTCCTTCGCCGCTCGAGCCGCCATGAGCGCCTGCACCTTGAGCGTCCACTCACCCGGATTGCGCAGGCTCTCCTGGTGCCGCTCCTCGGCCTCGCGGTTCTCGCGAATCCAACGTTCCTCGCGACTCTCTTCGTAGGCCGCCGCCTTCACCACCGTCTTAGGACGTGAGTACCTGTGCAGGTTGTCTGCAAGGTTCTTGATGCTCGGCTGTTTATCGCGAACGTAGCGATCGGCCTTCCAAGCGCCTAGGAGGCGCTGTACGGCGTTTTCGAACTCTACCCCTTCCCGGTGCCCCGACTCGACCTCTGCGGCGCCTGCAATCGCCTGCAGGGCGTCACGAAAGCGTACGGGTGCACCGCATGCGCCGATCTTCCCCTCGATGGTCTCGTACAGCCGCCACACGACGAGCCACGGTTGCGACTGGCCGTCCGAGACCTCGGTGCCTTGTGGGGCTTCCCCGACTGGTCTGCGGAATCGGAGAACTTCGGGCGCGCGCGCTCTCTCACGCTCCTGTTCCTGTTCCTGTTCCTGTTCCTGTTCCCCATGTGCAGGGTCGTGACGCGTGGCGGACGCGTCAAGCACGCGTGGTCCACGCGTCGGAGACTGGGGATTCTCGGGGTTTTCAGGGGGAGACGGCAAAACCGAGGCTTGCTCGCGGTTGTTCACCACTTGGTGACGCTTGAAGGTTCGAACGAGTCCGTAAGCGCGCCCATGCGACGCGTACTTGACGACGAAGCCACGCGTGACCAACGCGTCGAGCACGCGTGAGAAGTCGCCATCCCAGTACGGAAGGATGTCGGTCTTGAGCATGCGAGGGCGCCACTCGAACCGACCCTCGCGATCAGCTGCGGACCAGAGGCCGGTGAAGGCACGGAAGATGGGGAGGCCCGTCGACTGCTCGAGGTCCCACAGCTCGTCATCCTTATGGATGCTCGGCTTGATGGTGCGGATACGCATCGGCTTGGCTCAGTTAGTTCCGCCGCTGGGGAACAGGCTGCTCTGACGGTCTGCAGCGGTGACCGGCTCGGAAGAGATGACCCTCTTGGTGTCGGTTCGACGAAGCACCCACTTCATCGCGGTGCCCACGCCTTCGACGAACCACGAGCACAGAACCTGTCGGTCCTCTTTGCGCGTGCGGATGGCCTCGCTTAGGCGGAGCTTTTCATCCTTGATGAAGTCTTCTCGGTCCTTGAAGGTCTTGGCGGCCTTCTCGCGGTCGGCCTTGAGCACAACTTCACTTGCCACCACAGCAGCAAGTTGGTCACCGCGCTCGAGCGCATCTTCTTCGGTGATCTCGCAGAGCAGCACGTGGTCTTCGTCGGGTCGCTTCATGATTACTCTCCGATTACAGTTGTAGTCTCAGACAGTTAGGGCAGGTGGCAGCGCCGCGTGTGGTTCGAGATGGACGCGGCGCCGCCACTGCGGAGCGGTAACGAAGGGGGACTAGGTCACACGCTCGCAGCGCGGCTCGAACAGCTGTGAGGCGCATTGCCAATGAGTGACGTACGGAAACGCACGCTTGTGCGCACCTGGCGATCCGTGGCTACCTACGGACCCGTGCAGCATCACAGCGAGTCACGGGGCGAATCGAGTGGTTGGCGTGGACGCCGACGCTTTAGGCGCGGAAACCACGCTTCGGTTCGAGTTCCGACGAGCTCTCGCAGAGATAGAGCAAGCGCAAGTCCAGGCTTACGCTTGCCATTCTCGAGCTGTGAAACAGTTGCCGGAGAGCAGTCGAGCAATGCAGCCAGTTTTGCCTGAGTCAGACCGTGCTTCTCGCGATAACGAATCACTTCGTGTCGCGGATCAACCGAGTGAGCCATGCCCACTATTTACTAAAGTGAATAACGATTGTCAAATCGAAAACATTGCCCGTCAATCCAAAAGTGACATCACAAAAGGCAATAATCGCCGGATGGGCGGCAAGAAACCATCACACGGACCCACCCGAGAGGGTCAGCGCTTCCACTGGCTCATTCACCAACTCAAGGATGACGGCATTGACGGTGCGCAGCTCCACCGGCTTACAGGTATCAACCAAGCGCACATAAGTGCGTTCAAGAACATAGAAGGTAGTGGAAAGTCTGGTATCGGAGCTGAGATAGTCCGGAAGTTGAAGGAGGGGCTAGGGTTGGATCCGGACTATTTCTACGACGACTATGAGGGTCAGCGTCCGTACAAGGTCTACCTTCTGAAAAACCGTCGCGAGGAAAAGCGGGACGTGGAAGTCGACGAGCTGAAGCGGCGAATGGGCATTCTCGAAGCGCTTTTGACGGACAAACTTGGGCCTCGACCATTGCGAAAGTGACGGGCCGTAGTGATCGTGCCCCACTTGCCAAGGGGGCATGATTGATGAATCGAGCTGACTTATTCGCACTGTTGCTAGCCGTCGCCACCGGCTCTGGCTGTCAGGGACCTGAAGGGGAAAGAGGTCCGCAAGGCATCGCCGGGCCGACTGGTCCGCGTGGAACGCAGGGGGCGGTCGGGGCCACGGGCCCACCGGGAACACCAGGAGTCACCGCGTTTAGCGGCGCGGCCGGCGCACAAGCCGCCGTTTACCGGCCGGTGTTCTTCGTCGCGTGCACCGCAGGGCTGGACCTGATCGGAACGGGTGGCGTCCTGGGGACCGACGCCATCGGCGAGACGCTGCTGGTCTACAATGTCACGATCTACTCGACCGACGACGTAAGCGTGGACTGCACCGTCAGCACGGGTTCGGCGGCGTCTGGATCGGACAGCCGGTTCTTGCCATCGGTGACAACCGGAGCGGCTGTAGCGGCGTGCATGGCGTCGGGTGACTACCCACCCTACCCACCGCCCCCGTCCAACGCGGGCTTCTGGCGGTTCGTCGTAGCGAACAGCGGGCCGTCAGTCGTGTACGTAGACGACGACCCTGGGCACCCGCTCAACGGCTTCAAGCACCTGTTTTCGGAGGCGGAATGCCACGCTTTCGCGCTGGATGACTCCCTCGAGTGGAGAGACGTGACCCTCGGCGACGTATTCTGATCCGTTGCCCAAGATAGAGACCGCTCACCCGGTCTCTATTTTTTTGTCGTCATTTTTCACTTTAGTGTTGACGCGTCGGGCGCTCTACACAATAGTAAAAACATCGAGGCAACGCGATGGACGGCGAAAACACAGCACGCATGACTGGTTCGGGCCGTCCGATGACGGCTGCGGTGGGGACTGGGGATTCCGAGAAAGCTGCGCCCCATCGCAGCCTGTCAGATTCAGAAGAACGCGCGATCACTGCGGCAGCGGTGAAGCACTACGAAACGTGGTGCGCGAAGGTGGAGCGCACGCAGAACTACTACGACCTGACACGCTCCGACTTTATGGATGTGCTCGGCGATATGGTGCCTGCGCTCATCTCGGATGAGACCTACGAGAATCCTGCTGCGCTGGTGTTGTTTGAGTTGGAGTTTGCATATGCACGTGACTGCGGCGGTGAGCCTCGGGCGCGTGGACCGATGGTGTGAGTTGGAACCTGCGAGGTGCTGTTCTCGGCTGGCATGTCCGAGTGGCAGTCGCTCGCAGCTTCGAGCTCACACGCTCACCTAACAATCTGATTTGGAGATCGTGACCATGACCGGACTAAATATCGAGCGCTTCGAGCAGTATATGAACGAAGGTCGTCTCATCCGTAACGAGTGGGTGGGAACCGATGATGAGGGGCGTGCAACTGCGTGCTGGCTGGCAGCGCTCTCGGACGAAGTGGCGAGTGAGCGGCACGAGAGGGCGTGCCCAGCATCGGCGCTTCCAAGCTGGTTCGCGCGGCTCGTGCCTTGGATGGACGATCGCGGAACAGAGGAGAAATGGTTGGGCTTCGCGCAGCGCCTGGGGAATACCCTACGCGTCGAGCGCACAGACCAGCAGTGGTACCGCGCGGAGTACGCTATCAAAACTCTGATCGTCCGGGAGGCGATGCAACACACGAAGCGCGAGCCCGTTCTGGCTGCGTGCGAACGCGTGGCAGTGCTGTGCGAACGCGTCGCGAGCGGTGAAACAAGAAACGACCAGCTGTTCGAAGAGGCTCGGAAAGAGGCTCTGGCACAACGTCGCGCCGCCGCCTACGCCGACGCCGCCGACGCCGCCGCCGCCGCCGCCGCCGCCTACGCCGACGCCGCCGCCGACGCCTACGCCGCCGCCGCCGCCGCCGCCGACGCCGCCGCCGACGCCGCCGACGCCGCCGCCGCCGCCGCCTACGCCTACGCCTACGACGCCGACGCCGCCGCCGACGCCGCCGCCGACGCCGCCGCCGCCGACGCCGCCGCCGACGCCGCCGACGCCCGTCGCTCGTCAGCTGATCGAATCATCGATGGCGTTCTAAACGTCTTGGAGCAACACGCCGCCTGATCTGTACCGCAGCCCTCAGCTGCATCGGTCAGTAGCTCAAGTGGTTAGAGCGCACGTCTTATATACGTGAAGCAGTTGGTTCGATTCCAACCTGACCGACTAACGAAAGGTTTGAGAATGACAACATTCATCCACATGGCGGCAAAGGCCGGCGCAACTGCGGGCCTCTGCCACGAGTCCAACGAAAGAGTCGGCATCTTCAGCGCGGTCGACGTTAGGTGCCACGAGTGGCTAACGGCGATGGGTCTAACACTCCCGTATCCGGGCCACTCCATCCACGCCTATCAGGCGATCTCGGATGAGTTCAATCGTGCGTACTGGGCTGCGATCAAGAAGCGCGACGACGCTGAATGGGACGCCTGGTACGCGGCTCGGCAATCCGGCTGACACACACGTTTGAAATGGGGATTAGAAGTGCCAGATTTTGCAACTCAGTTACGAAGAACTATCCATGAGTCGAAGGAGCGCGAGTCGTTCTATCGACGTGAACTCGAGAGCGTGCAGCGGAGCCTCGAGTACGAGCAGAAGCTGCTTGCGCATTTGGAGCGCGAGCTTGCGGATGAAATCCAACAACCAGCGCAGCATTGAGGGACTATGACCGAACAAGAAGCCATCTCCCAGATCGTAAAAGATGATCACTACGTACTCAACCAGGCTGGAGACCGCGCCGAGGAAAGCGGCTTCACGTTCGAAGTCGTTGAGCGCGAAGAAGGCTCACCGCAACGGTGGCACTTCACGGTCAGCATCGTCGTGAAGTCCAATGCGGGAAACTGGTGGGCATGGAGCTACGACGCTCCAAACACTGAATATCAGGATCCAAGCGAGCCGTCCGAACCGTACCGCGTGCAGCCAGTGACTCGCACGGTCGAGGTCACGTCATTCGAGCGCATTCAACAAGAGGAGACCACAGACCTATGACCAAGCAAGAGAAACTGCAGAAGTTGACCGAGCTCGCCAACGCGTTCGAGCGTGAGGCGGAGGAGACGCGTGCTGACGCGCGGGATGCGCTCGAGTGCCGGGACGAACTGCACGCCGAAGCGGCTGTGTTGCTCGACTGCTCGCGGCGTGTGCGCGGGATTCTTAGCGTGCCGGAGTCGCATGGTGATGCTGTGCGCGCAACGTGGGACGAGCAAGTCGACGCGTTCGACACGCTTGTCAATCAAGCCATCGCCGGCCAGTCGGACGCCGAGTCTTATCGGCGTCTGATGATCATGTCGCTCGGCGTGCGCGTGAAGCTTAGCGCACTCGAACTGCTCAAGGCGCTTAGCCTCAAAGGTAACGGTCACGAACAGCTCGAGTTGCAGGAATGATCAACCGATACACCGAGCCCGCCAGCTACTTCGTAGATAGCGGGCCGTGGTTCAACGGCGACGGCCAGGAGTATCCATACGAAATGCACTGTGTGATCAAGCATCACCGTGTGAAGCAAGGCTATCGACTCAACATCAAGGCCGTGTGCACGTCGCGCAAGGCAGCTGACGCCGCTCGGCGCCTACTGAGCGGAGAGTGTGAGGTTCATCCGTGATCTTCTACTACGACGACACGCGCTGGCGTCACGACCGCCCAATGACTCCGCAGAAGTTTACCGAGTACATGACGTCGATGGGCTGGGAGCTGCCCGACATTGGCGGATTTCTTGGGTTCGATCCGCCGACAACATGGGCGTGGAAATGCAGGTTTTGCAGCAAACACGGGGTTCCCACGTGATCAACCTCACCCTACCCGCCGCCGAGTACCACAAGCGTGAGCTCGGCGTCGTGAGTAAGAGCGCCCTCGACCTCATCGATCGCAGCCCGGCGCACTACAAGTCCTGGGCTGACGGCATCGACAACAAGCAGACCGACGCCATGAACTTCGGCTCGATGTTCCACATGGGTTTGCTCGAGCCAAAGTCTTTCGAGTCCACCTATGTCGTCGAGCCCGAGTTCGGCGACTGCCGTTACAAGAACAACAAGACGCTGCGCGACGAGTGGCGCGTGAACAACGCTGCGCGAAGGCTCATCTCCTACGAGGATCACCTGTGCATCACGGGCATGATGGAAGCCGTGCGCAAGCACCCGGCCGCATCGCGGCTGCTCACAGACGGACACAGCGAAGTCTCACTCCGCTGGCGCGACGAAGAGTCGGGCCTCGAGTGCAAGTCACGCGCTGACTACTGGGTGCCTTCGAAGAAGCTCGTGGTGGACGCCAAGACCTGCGAGGACGCAAGCCCTGAAGGCTTTGCGCGCAGCGTTGCGAAGTGGAGGTACCATTTGCAACACGCGCTTTACGCGATGGGCTTCGCCGCATGCGGAAGTCCGATCGAACACTTCGCGTTGCTCGCGGTGGAGAAGGAGCCTCCGTACGCGGTCGCTGTGTACCTGCTCGACACGGCGGCGGTGACCAAGGGACACGAGCTCGCACGCACGGGGATTGAGACTCTGCGCGTGTGCATGGAGTCGGGCGAATGGGTCGCCTACTCGAATGGATGTTTGGACCTGAGTTTGCCGCGCTGGGCGGCGTGAGGTGAGTATGTTTGGAATCGACAGAGTGTTAGGGTTTTTGATCGGTGAGGCCGAAGCAGACCGGGACCTTTACCGCAAGTCGCTGAAGGACCCGGAGCTTGCTGCGGAGATGCATCGGCGCGCGAGCACGATTCACGAGTACCCGATCAAACTGGGCTTCCTGAACACGGTGACGCTCTACATCAAGGCTGGACACGTCGTGAACTCGGACGGCTCCATGTACATCAATCGCTGGGGGTGCCACCCCGAGGGGCTGTCGGTGCAGGACCTGGCGACTGGTTACGCGCAGCGCGGTGATTGGATTCACGCGCGATCGCAGCTCGACGGGCCGAACCTCTGAACCGCAACTAACACTCAACGCAAGGAACTAACGAATGACCACGGAACTAACAAACGGCACCACGAAGTCACCCGAGGCGCAATCGCTCGCGCCCGCGCATTCATCAAACTCGACCGCGAGCCCCTACAGCTCGGAGCACGCGCTCGCAGTCGGCTGGCGCATGGCAAAGTCACTGGCGGCCAGCCAGCTCGTTCCGCTCGCCTACCAGAACAAGCCCGAGAACTGCCTCATCGCACTCGAGCTCGCATCGCGCATTGGCATCAGCGTCATGGCGTCGATGCAGAATCTCTACGTCGTGCACGGCATGCCGAGCTGGAGCGCCAAGTTCCTCATCGGCACCGTGAACGCGTCGGGCCGCTTCACGCCGTTGCGCTTCGAGTGGTCAGGCGAACCAGGCAAGGACTCGTGGGCGTGCCGCGCGATCGCGCGTGACAAGGCTACGAACGAACTCCTCGAGGGGCCTTGGATTACGTGGCAGATGGCAGTCAAAGAAGGGTGGACCACGAAGAAGGGATCAAAATGGCTCACAATGCCTACTCTCATGTTTCCGAACCGCGCCGCAACGTTCTGGACGCGCTTGTATTGCCCTGAAATCTCGCTCGGCTTCCAGACCACGGAAGAAGTGATCGACGTGCACGGCGAAGCCGTGGAAGCGCGCGCGGCAATCCTGCCCGCGGAGATTACGCCGGCCGGTGCGAAGGCGCTGGAGGCCGTGCTGGGCATGCAGGCTTCGGCGCCGCAGCAGAGCTCGGGGGAACCGGATGCGCCGCAGTTGTCGGGCGGGGCCCGTGAGCCTGGGGAGGAAGGGTGAGGATCTGCGGCGAATGCGAGGGCACCGGCAAGTGGCAATGCGGAACGTGCCGGGGCGAACACACGTGCTCCAACTGCGCTCACGAGTGCGACGCATGCGATGACGGCACGATTGTATGTGAGATGTGCGAAGGCACCGGCGAGTACGACGAGGACAAATGACTACTGATTCTGTCGATGCAACTCAAGGCGAAGACATGACCACAGAGGACGAAGCGGAGCTGATCGGACTGCGCGCGCGCATCGACGGGCTGGAAGCAAAGGTCAGAAAGCTCAAACGCAGCAAGAATCTGTCAAGCAAGACGCTTGCGCGCGTCAAAGCGCTTCCGGCGCGTCTCGAGAACTGCGCGCTCGGCGCCCGTCTCCTGGACGCTCGCATCGGCGATGCCTTCGAGCACGCTAAGTCGCTTGTCGAGCACGCGTTGCGGGGCGACGACGAATGACCACGAACCCGCCACCGCGCCTCGTAGGCCCTCGAGATGTGATGCGGCTGCTCAGTTGCAGTCGCACGAAAGCCTATCAAGTGATGGCCGCGCTCGGTGGCGGGTTTGACCCGCTCGTTGGCGGCCATCGTGTATCGGAAGACGCGTTGCACAAGTACGTTCGCTCGCGAGGAAGGGCACACTCCGAATGGCGAAAGTTGTCAGGCGACCAGGCTCCGAGAAATGGCAGTGCGAATACTGGGCTTACATCGGCGGAAAACGCTGCCGACGTTACAAGTCCACCGGGATCGTCGACGATGGCAGTCGTCAATCCCGACAAACAGCCGAGGCCATCGCAGCCAAAATCGAGCGCGACTCTGCGCATGGAAGCGATGTTGCGCGAAAGAACACCAAGACGCTCGGGCAAGCATTCCTCGCGCTCATCCAAGCCGCGGAACTAGCGGAGCGCTCGAAACACACGCTTGAAAACATCTACTACCGCGGCAAGTCGCTGAAAGAACACTTCGGCGCGAACCAACAGCTGGGCGACATCGACATGGACGCGCTGCGGAAGTTCTGCACGTGGTCACGCAGCCAACCGACCTACATGGGAACGGCCCGGTCGGCTTACACCGTGCAGCGCGAGCTCGTGACGCTGTTCCAAGCGTTCAAGGTTGTGGGGCTCGAGGCGTCGTGGCCCGGCTGGCCTGACCTCGGGCCCACCGCGCGCGAACACAAGCCGCAGCGCGTCTTAGAGCTCGACGAACAGCGTCGGTTGCTCATGGCCATCCCGCCCAAGCGACGACTGAACGTGCTCGCGTATCTGCAGATGGGTCTGCGTGCGAGCGAGCCGTGGAAGATCGTGCGCGTCGACTGGGAGGCGCGCCTAGCGTACGTGCAGGGCACCAAGCGCGTGAAGGATCGTAAGGGCCCGCGGATCGTGCCCATTCCGGACGAGCTGTTCGAGCTCTTGGTGCAGCGCAAGAACGAGACGCCGCTGTTTCCGAAGTGGCATCAGCACTCGCTCGACTACGCGATCAAACGCGCGGGTCGGCGCACGGGCCTTTGCGACAACCTATCGGTGAACGACCTACGCGGGACCTACGCCACGTTTATGGCGCGAGGCGGCGCCAATCCGATCGTGCTCGCCGGCTACCTGGGCAACAGCGTGCAGATGCTGGAGTCCACGTACGCCCAGGTGAACATCGCGGGCGACCACATGCGCCAAGACGCTGCCCGTGGAGTCCCTCGCCTCACGGCTGCGAAAGCGGTTGTGACAGATACGTATACGGCACCGACTGCGATCGCGGGAAAGACGGCACGGCCTGTTCAGTGAAACCGCCCTGTTTCAGGGGCGAAAACACCGATAACCGGGCGAATCTAGTTCAGATAGAAATGCCTTTCGAGTATGCGACCATGAACAAAAACGTTACAGAAACCGGGGAAAACGACAAGGACAAACCACTGCAGCAGGTATGTGGCGGCCTTTCGGTCGACGAAGTGATCGCCTACTACCTCGGGGACCCCGGCAAACCCGCGAACCCGGACATCGACGAACGCGGACCGCGGATGCTCGCCGCCGAGGTGAATCGCCTGCGTGACCTCGTGCTGTTTCGCGAGGGTGAGCTGGTGACGCAGAACAACGAAGTGCTCCGACTGCGCTCCATCGCGCGGGACCACGAGTTTTCGATCCTGCAGCTGCACGGCAACAACGTCGTGCTGAAGCGTAGGCTCAAGCGCGTCGAAGCCCTGCCCGAGCTGTTAAACAACGCCGCCGAACTGACCGAGTTGGCGGGCGCCCACCCGGCTTACGCTGACGGCATCCGCAAGACCGCTGACGAGCTCGCGCAAGCCCTCAAAGAGCCCCCACCGACTGCAGAAGGTGAGACCCCATGACCGACCTCGACCTGGAAACCTGCTGCGAGCGCATCAACGAAGGCCGCAGCCGCAACGCCCATGCGTACGTCGTGTTGCAGGCCTACTCGGCAAAGCTGGAAGAGTGCGAGCAGCTCCGCGCTGAACGTGACGAGGCTCGAAAGGCTTGCGTTGTCTCATCCACGGCTCACGGGGCCACAGAGCGGGAGTTCGCAGCCCTGCGCGCGGCGGCGGACGCTTACCGCAAGTGGCACGGGCACGGACTCGCTGCCGACGTCGACCGAGACGCGTACGATGGCGCGGTCGAAGAACTCAACGCGGCTCTCGACGGTGGTGAAAACGTCCGGCCGGAGCCCAAGCTGCCGGAGCAGTGAAATGGGGATTCCCGCTCACGACCGGACCGCGCATGAATGACACATGGCGGAGTGGATCGTCAAAGATAACAGGCTATTTCAACACCGCGCGAAGCACGGCCGCCTGCGTCATGGCGATGTGCCATTCGAGCCGAGATCGCAGCGCGACTTTAGCCTGTACGCCGAGCTCTTTCCCCGTCACACAGAACACGAGATCGACCACATCGACGTAGGCTTGATCGAGGCGCTCACGCATCACCGCCGCGAGCTCTTCGACGTCTACTCTTTTGTCTCGAATGGCGTTGTCGTTGGCTGCGCGGCCGGTTCTAAAAAACCAGGCGCCAACGGTGGAACCGAGGACGGATCGCCGTTTAGGAAATCCTGCATCCACTTGGGCAGATGCTCCTTACGCACCGTTCCGGGAAACGTCTTGAGCGAACCCAAGAGCGCGCCACCCGCGGCTGAACCGAGCGCAACCAACACGCCCACGCGATCGAACTGCTCGAGCTGCATGACCGCGGTGACACCCGCAATCACGGCAGAACCAATCGCCCCGATAACCCACCGCAACAAAACAGGGTTGACCGACACGAAACACCTACTTTCTAGGTGTATTATGTGCTGCAGCCGTCAGCTGCGCTATCTAGAGTCCTGACTGTTAGTATATTGTCAGCGCTACGGCTTCCAATCTTCGATGTTGAGCTGGTCGGTCGGCTGGTATGGGGCGAAGCGGCTGTATGCGATGTTCGCCACAGCCTTGAGCTCGATATGCTGCGGCGTCACCATGTCGAAATACTTCCCCACCCGGTCGAGTTCGATCGAGTAGATCGTACCGTCCGGGTAGGTAACGAGCGCGCCCACAGGGCCCTCGCGAAAGGCCATGTAGCCCACGATCTCGACCTCGACTTGAGTATCCTTCTCGATGTATTTCGGCATGTTTTCAGGTGCTGATGAAACCCATGTTTAGACCGCTGATGGCAACGGTCAACGTGATGCCGGCCGATGCCACCGCGACGGGCGTCGTGATTTGTGCGCGGCCGTTGAAGTCTGCCTCGGCGACGTTTGCAAGGGTCGCCGTGTTCCACACCGTGATCGACTTGAGCGTGGTTGCGCCGGTTGAGTACGCCGCCGAGCTCGGTCCGTAGGTCAGCGTGCCGCTGTTTAGCGCGGGTACAGACGCGTCTAGCGCACCTGCCGCTGGCGTTGCCCAGGTGATTGCGGCGCGCGCGTATGTGGCCGCAGCAGCCGGCTCCGTGGTTCCCGCCACGACGTTGCTGCCGTCGTCGTTCACCGCGGTGTTCGTATCGAGACCCGCGAACAGCGACGTCTCCGCGGTGCCCGTGCCGAGCACAGCCCATTGCTGCATTTTCTGACGATACCGACGACCCCATCCTTGACCAGCCATGTGACTACCTCTGTTCTAACTGTTAGACATTCAACGCCGAGCGTGCCGACGACCGGCACCTACGACACCACGCCTCGAAAACCCGAATGAACGGCGCGCGGTGCCGCTCGCGCTGCTGGCCACGGCCGCAAGTCCGCTTGCGCGCGCCAAACCGCCCGCGGCCAGCGAAGCACTGCCAGTGCTCGCGCCCACCCCAGAGGCGCGGGCTAGTCCGGTGGCAGCCAGTAGAATTTGCGAGCCGTTGGCGTCGCCACCACCTGACAGCGTGTGCCCGTTGCCGCTCGCGTCCGCTGTCGGCGCGGCGTCGGTGAGTTGCCACCACGCATACGGGGCCACGCCAACGGGAGGAGCCAACGTGCGCATGGACTCTTGAATCTGCGCGGCCGTGAGCGTCGCGGCGAACGCCATGACGTCCTGCGCCGTGAAGTCGCCGCCATAGCCGATGTCGAGGTGATCGAACGGCGCGCGGCTGTTGTGCGCCCACGCTGCGCTGTCGACGAGCGTGCCGTTGACGTAGCAGCGCACGGTTGTGCCGTCGTACGTGACCGCGAGGTGCGTCCATGCGTTGAGCGTGCGCGGCGTGGAGAAGAGAAACGCGCCGCTGCCCGAGACCGTCTCTTGAAACACCCAGTTGGTGTTATCGAAACCAAGCCAGAGCGAGTCGGACGCAGCGCCGCCGCCCGTCGTGTCGCCGTAGAGCACGTCACCAGCGGCGATGCCGCTCGTCGTGCTGTCGGCGTAAATCCAGCCGCAGAACGTGTGCGCGCCGATCGACGGGAAGTTGACCGCTGCGGCGCTGCTGACTGCGGCTGTGTATCTCTGGCTCATCCGACGCCTCGTCGGCTGGCCGCGCCATTGCGCCGCGTGAAGCCCGATCGCTTACCGACCAAGCTTGGTCCGGGCGGTCCGCCGCTCACCACAGCGATGCCCGTCGCGCGTGCGAGGCCAATCGCAGAAATCGCATACGTGATTCCCACGTCGGCCGTGCCAGTCGCACGCGCCAGACCGCTTGCCGCGGGCAAAGCCGTTGCGGAGATCGCGACTACGCCCGTTGTACGCGCGAGACCGCCGCCGTCGATCTGCCCCGCAGCCACGACCGCAGCGGTTCCCGTCGCTTGGCTCAAGCCGCTAGCGGCGGGTGCGGCAGCGCCCCCGAGGACTGCGGTTCCGGTGGTCCGAGCGAGGCCCGATGCAGCAGGCGCCGCTGAGCCAGCTGCAGCAGCAACACCAGATGCCCGGGAAAGCCCCGAGGCGGCTGGCGATGCAGCACCGGTGGTCGAAGCAGCGCCTGTAGCCCGAGCGAGGCCACTGGCGGCTGGAGCGCCGGAGCCACTAACAGCCGCATCACCAGATGCCCGAGCCAGACCATTCGCAGAAACAAAAGCCCATGGCACCGCGGGCTCGTTGGAGCCATTCGCAACTGCGGTGCCCACGGATGCGAGCGTGCGCGCGTTGCCGCTGTAGTCGTTGAGGGACGTGCCAATGCCGCTGGGGAACAGCGGATACTGCGCCGCCAGGTTCGCGGCAACGGTCGGCAAGCGTTGCGCGGCTAACCCTGCGATCTGTCCGGCCGTGAGCGCAGCCGTGTACAAGACGACGTCCTGGATCGTCTCCTTCGCCTCCACGCCAGCCGCGGCAGGCGAACCAATGCGGATGTAACTCAGCGTCGCTGCGCCAGCGCTGGTAGTTGCCGCGGTGGTGTAAGCGAACGCGCCGTTGATGTAGACGTCGAGCGCTGTGCCCGTGAACACCAGCGCGAAGTGATACCAAGTACCGGTGGTCGGCGTGATCGTGCCGACGAACGCATAGCCAGCAGGGTCGTCCAACACGGCGTACACGGTGCCGCCTGAGCGATTCAGAATGAGCCGCGGATCGACGCCGGCAGCGGCATCCCACTGCGCGAAGAACACTACGTCGTCAGTGCCCGAAGCCGCCGCGAACTTTACCCAACCGGAGAGCGTGGCTCCGTTGGATAGGGGGAGCGCTGTCGCGGCCCCCCATTCATAACAACCGTTCGTGGCGAAATCGATCGACATGCGCGCTATCAGCCGTTCGAGGGGTGGAAGTAGCAGTCGACGTTCACGATGACGGTGGCGCCGCGAATGAACCGGAACCCCTTGCAGTTAGGCGGCACTTCGTAGTCGTACTCGCTGCCGGCCGTGAACTTACGATCCGCAGCAGTGGCAGCGCCCATGTTTTCCGGTCCGAAGGCGAGATGCGCGTCCCCGCCGTCGAAGCTGAATGTGATCCACCGATGCCCGGTGACGCCCGAGCCCGTATTGGGGATCGGAATGAAATCGCTGCTTGCGCCGGTCGCAACGGTCGCCTTCTGCGCAGCGTAAGGATCGCCACTGGTGCTCAGTGTCGGCCCGATTCGGTTGATTGCTTCCTGGTCGCCTTTTGCCATTGGATTACCGTTGTGACTGGATTGCGTTCGTCTGCTGCAACTGCCGGTAGGGGCCGTTTCTGAACTCGGGGTCGGACTGCACGAGCCGACCGATCAAGAGATCGAGCGTCCCGTTCTGCTGCGCGCGCTGGAAGTCAGCGGACCACTTGCCGAACGCCTGCGGGTTGCTCTGCACGAGCTGCTCAGCGTTCGCGGAGACTTCAGCGGGGAGCGCCTTGGGGCCGGACACGCCCTTGTCGCTGAGCCAGGATTGAAGGGCTGCGCCTGCGTAGCCGCCTGCGGGGGCTGCGCTGGTCATCGCGTCGCCCGCAGCTTGGAGCGGCGCTCCTGCCATGCGGGCGCCACGCGCCATCGCATCGGGCGCGTACTCCTTCACGAGATCGGCACCGGGCCACATGCTCGGGTTCGCCTCGAGCGTGTCGGAGCGACCTTGGAGCACGCGCCCAAGCGTCTGGGAGTCGCCCCACGCCTGCGCGCCCTGCTTGAACTGGTTGTACAGTTCTGGACCAGCCTCCTGCATTCCTTCGTCGAGCAGGCCGCGCGCACGATCGGCGGAGAAGCCCGCTGCCTGCGCCGTATACGAGTCGCCCGCTACACCACGCGGCGTGTCGTACTGCTCAGCTTCGCGGTTCGTCTTGAACTTGCGCAGGTCCTCGAGCGATTCCAACTTCTGATCGGCGGTCGCTCTCGCCTCTGCTGACATTGCACTCGCCCGCGCATCTCGCGATCCACCGGGGCCAAGCATGATGTCGTCGGCGTGCTCGTACGTGTCGCGCGCGATGTCGTGGCCGAAGTCCTTACCCTGTCCGCCGCCAGCGCCTAACTCTTTCTCGTAAAGCTTCGCGAGAAAGAG
>Ga0193738_1000350_pt1 | contig 26924 bp, 43 predicted proteins | sample L2a1metaG_FD_144927 | JGI IMG/M metagenome (GOLD analysis project Ga0193738, IMG submission 144927) | Soil microbial communities from a riparian zone of the East river system, Colorado, United States - L2a1 | ecosystem: Environmental > Terrestrial > Soil > Riparian zone | place: USA: East River... | reverse complement strand
ATCGCTCGCAAGGCCTTCTGATCGCGGCCGGCTGCGGCAATTTCCATCTTCAGCGCGTCGGCGAACGGCTTTTCGGTTGGTCGACCGCCTGGATTGCCTGATTTGCCCTTGACGAAGGTCACTTGTTTTGAAGCCTCAACTATTTAGGAAGATTATGGAACATTTAGCCTAAATGATTACAATCATCCAGCTAAGTCCATGAAAAAACCCGCGTTTTTGGCGCGGGTCCGACTTCACACACCGGACACTGCTTATGTCCGCTTGTCAACATTGTACCTTGGTACAATACGGTGCAGTGGCTGCAACGCGGGAGTGTTATTTCTTGTTCCCATTTTGTCCTCCGGTGAGCCTGATCATTGCCATGGGGTGAGCCTGCCACTTGGCGAATCGTGGCCCGCCGCCCCTGTCCGGCTCGGAGACGATGTGGTCAGCACCCCACCCGACGGTGCATGTCGAGTCCGGCACCGACCGTGCCTCGCGGAATAGCCCTACAGCCGCTGTGGTGTCGCCGCCCATGCGTTTAATTTGCCGGCAGGCGTCAAGTAGCGGGGATTTGGAAATTCCAGCCAGCGCGTAGCGGGGGCAGGTCCAGCGCCATTTCCCGTGTCGGTTTACTTCCTCGCCGAGTTCTACCCTGATCATCGGCGCCGATCCGACCAGTAGATGGACAGGACGGTCAGGCCAACCCCGAGGGATGCGAGTTGGTGGTGGCCGGCCGGCATCTGGCCTTGCTCGCAGATGGCCTCCACGGCGCGCCTGGCGGGGGTGCCCGAGACGTTGAGGATGGCGAGGGCTGAGATGTACTGGTGCAGGGTGTGGGCGTGCTGCTGGGCTTCCCTGAGGCCTGCGGGGCTATCCGGGTCTGGTGGCTGGCCCCCGGCGGGGTCGAGGTTGGCGGATCTGGGCGCCTTGGGGGACTGGGTAGCGGCGGAGTAGTCGCGGGCGAGGTCGGCCCAGCGGCGGCCGGCGGCGAACTGGGATCCGGACAGGCGGCCCGAGAGGTACAGCCACCCGAGCGGAGTTGACCAGACGGCGTCTCGCATGCCGGCGAGGGCTGCGTCGCGGAGGCGGGTGACCTCGGTGGGGGACGGCAGGGTTGGGTCGGCGCGCGGGGGGCGCCGGACTTTGCCTGACGGCTCCCGGCTGGCGAGGGATTTGCGGCGGGTCATGGTGCTACCCCGCCACCGGGGTATCGGTCGAAGTATCGTTTGTATCCCCCTAAAGGGGGGGGATACCAACGATACCTCTTTTTCGACCAGTATCGCGATACTAAAAACGATACTAACGATACCAATGGAACTTTGATCATGCGAGCTTCCAAAGTTTGCGGTTTTCGTCCCCGTCGTCGGCCCGGATGACCAGGTCTTTTTCGTTCAGGGTATCGAGCGCGCGGGTGATGGATGTGTTGTAGGATCCGGTCATCAACGCCAGCCGGGTAAGCCCGAGCGGCTCACCGGCATCTTTCAGTGCCTTGATGATTTGCTTTTCTACTTTGCCCAATGACACCCCTGCCTCGCCCTCTGGCTCGGCCGGTTCTTCGCCTTCTCTAAGGTTCAGGACCAGGGTTGATTGCTCGCAACCTGCTTGTTCGAAAAAGACTTTTTTCGTTTCCAGCTTGATCGTTTTGAATTCTTCGGCGTCCTTTTGCTTGCCTTCTGGCCCATGATTGATGATGTCGAGCTTGTTGTCCTTGCGGCTGACCTTGATGACGGTATCGGCGGCGCCGCGCAGCACGTTGGATCCGCGCTCGCGCTTGTCCTCATGGACGCCGGAATGGTGGACAATCAGGACATTGGCGCCGGTCGCCTCACGCAGCCGATCGGCGGCGGAAACGTAAGCATTCATATCGGCTTGCTTGTTTTCGTCGCCGGCGCCGAAGGTGCGCGCAAGGGTGTCGATGATGATCAGGACGGGCATGACGCCCAGGGCGAGTATCGCCACAACCATGGCGTCCAGGTCGTCGCTGGTGAGTGCGACGCTGTGGGGGATCAGCTTGAAGGCGGGCTTGGGCAGATCACGGCCCCGTGTGCGGCGCCAGCCGATCGCGCGCCGGCCGAGGCCGTGCGAACCTTCCGCGGCGAGGTAGACCACCAGCCCCTGCTTGACGGGGCGCCCGTGCCACGGGATGCCGCCCGCCACACACATGGCCATGTCCAGCGCCACGAATGATTTCATCGCACCGGAGCGGCCCCACAGCACCGACAAACCACCCTCGGTCAGCACCTCGTCAATCAGGAAGGACGGGGGCGCCAGGTTCTCGAGGTCGTCCAGGTCGAGGATGCGGATCCGGGGCTTGGCCTGGCCGGTCACTTCGACCGCGGTCAGCAGGATGGCACCGACGTCCCCGCCCTCGGCCACGCAGTCGCCAGCGTCCCACTTTGGCGCCCTGTCGGCCGGCGGCGTGATGACCTTCACCCGGCACCCGATCGATGTCAGTTTGGCCGAGACGCCGCGGGCATAGACCATGCCAGGCTCGTCATTGTCGGGCCAGATCACCACCGTCTTGCCGGCCAGCGGGGACCAGTCAGTTTTTTCGATCGGCGCCCTCGCGCCCTGCATGGCCGACGTGGCGACCACCCCGACGCTGTGCAGGGCATCCGCCTTGCCCTCGCCCTCGACCAGCACCACGGCCGGCGATGTCGCAACTGTCGGCAGGTGATACAGCGGCCGAAGGTCCGGCGCGCCCGGCACCCACTTGCCTTGGCGGTAACACCATGGCCGGAACGTCTTGCTGGCGCGGGTGCCGTCAGGCTCGTGCCGCACCACCGACGCCAGCAGGTTGCCGTGCGTGTCGAAATACCGATAGGTCGCGACCGGAGCGCCGAGCAGGACCATGTCGTCCCGCGGCTTGGTCCCCAGCTTGACCTTGGCCGCCTCGATCTTCTCGATCGGCGTCGGGCGCCAGGCCGGCCGGTCAACCTCGACTGCGTCGCCGAGATAGTCCTTGGCGATCTCTTTCAGGGACAGGACGAAGTTGTCCGTTCCCACATAGCCCTGGTTGGCGCGGTAGAGCGCAATGAGGTCGCCGCCCTCCTCGGTGGCGTGATCCTTCCACAGGCCGGCGTCGGCACCGGAGAGCGAGATCCGGAGCGAAGCTCCCGGCGTGCCCATGACGTCGCCAACCCGCGCCTCGCCGCGCGCTACCAGCGCACGCCCCGAGAACAGCCACTGGACGAAGTCCTGCGCAGACGCATTCAGCCGATCGCGAATGCTCTCCGCGCTGATGTCGCCCTTGCGCAATTCGTCCTGACGTTTCGCCAGGTTGAAATCGAGGATGTTGTGGTTGGACACGGAAACCTCATGGCGGGACTTATTCTGGGTAAAGGTTCCGCACGTCAGCTTCCCCAAGCGCAGCAGCAACCTTCTGCTTTGGCTTCACCCGATCGGCGAGCTGCAGATACCAGCCACCCATCTGCCGGCACTCATTGCCGGTGCAATCCCGCAACGCCTTGCCGGTTGGCGTCATCATGTCGAGCAGGATGATTTGTGCCTTGGTTTCGATGGCTTTGGTTACATGCTGGGTTAGTTTGGCCGCTGTCGCTTCGTTCTCGGCTTTTATCTGCTCAACCCGCTTAAAGTTCACTTCTCTGGAAATTGGGAATTCCTGATCAAGCCAATGGCTATAACGGTTCTGAAACCAAGCCTCAAAAATGCCGTCGAGATGCTTCTTGCCCTTGGGGCTGTGCATGAATTCCAGAAAGGTTTCCCGCACGTTTTTTCGCCCCTCTGACGAGCGAGGATCATCCACCTCGGCCATCCATGACACCACCAGAGCCTCGATCTCTATCTCTCGTCTTTTCTGTCGCGTAGCTCCGTGCTGGTTGTGCGGGTAATTCTCAGGTTGCTGCATGGTCATATGTATTCTCCAATTGTTTGAGGATGCGTAAGGCGATGTATCCGTCACGGCAGCGGACCTTCCTGCCAATCAATTTTTGGATTACTCCCACCGCCGCGGTTTCTTGCGCGTAGTGGAGTTGTCGACGCTCGATCATTTTTTGGGGGTTGGATGCATAGTGGCGTCGAAAATAACCTTGCATCTTTTCGCGATTTGACTTGCTCCAACGTTGTTTAACTAAACGCCGTTTCTCAGGGTTATTCTTAACCCAACGATCCTGCGCTGCTTTTCTCTGCGCGATGCGGCACGCCCGCGAACAGAGTTTGCCGCAAGTTCTGGCCTGAAACTCCACTCCGCACACAATGCAGTTGACCGCTTTCATGCGACGCGCTTTCTCGGAAGAAAAAAGTCATTGTCCCAGGCGTGAGCCATGTTTTCAGCGTGTGTGCATGGCTCCAGATTGGAGACGGTATTGTTCATTTTAATTCCGTCCTTGTGATTGACTTCGCTGTCTGCCGTGAGGCCAAGAAATGCCTCTGCGACCAGCCGGTGAACCAGACGCTTGATTTGCTTTTCACCCGGCTTGCGCAGCGAAACGTGCAAATAGCCATGAGCGTGCCTTGCACATTTCATCATGCGTTCCGGCAGCGTCCGCGGCTTACCGCCTTCCCGGCAGACCGTCCTGCTGAGAGATTTCATGCGGCCAAGGTTTGAAACCGCATAAAACCCATCAAAGCCTAAAACCTCTTTCCAAACCTCAATCATTCTGGCTCCAGCAAAATTCCCTGTGTTGACACATTTTGCATCGCCAATCCGTTGGCTTGTCTGTAATGCGTGGAAGCATCTCCCCGGCTTGCGTTGCCTTGATAACGGCAACAGCGCGGTCACTGGCCGCTTGCGCCACTTCGGCATCAAACGGCACAAGAAGGTGCAGCACTTCGCAAGTGTCGGAGTTTACAGCCGTGAACAGTGCGGGGTTTTGATCCAGCCCCAGGTATGCCTGATAGATCGCCACCTGCATTTCATACTGAGGATAGGCTTCTTTCAGACCGTGCTTTTCCAGTTTCTTCCAGCCGGAAGAACCAAGCGCCTTATGTTCGAACAGGCACGGGTAGGACAGCACTGGCGGACCAGCGACAATGATGCCGTCAGCATGTCCCTTGAACATGCCATCGGCCGCAGTAAATGCCGTGGCCGGCGTTCCTCGCTCCATGCGAAAACCCGCCTGCTGCAAAGCCTTGACGGTAATCTCTTCAAACATATGCCCGCGCGAAAATATGCGCTTGGTTCGCGCTGGATGAACCGCTTCCCTCATCCAATCGAACTGAATTTTCCGCAAACATTCAGACCCGATCGCCGACGCGCCCAGATAGGTACGCCGTTCCTCACGCTGTTCAGCAAGCGCAGCCTCATCCATGAATTTATTGATGGACGTCGAGATGTTGGTCGCCGAAAGGTTGGCGCCGTTGAAGTCTAAAATCTTCGCTGTTGCCTCAGAACGGTATTTCGTCATCTCTCAACTCTCCCCTGGCTAACAGCCCACCGCCATTGCGCTTGCTCATTTCACGCTCGGTTTTTTCCTGCGATGTTTGTGTGATCTTGCACTCGGCGCCCTCGTCACGAGCCATCAGCGCCTTGTCGACCAGCGCGTGGATATTCCAGACAAACGTGGTGATCTGGTCCTTCGACCAGTCGCCGATCGGCCTGTCCCACGGCACGCCGGGAATATCGCCCAGCGCCGGCAGGATCGATGCCGCGGCGCCAGCCTCCCACGGCTGCGGGAAATGGCCCGGCATGCTGCGAATGGCCGGCCTTTGTTCGGATCCACGCAAAGACCGCGGCACACGCGATCCATCCCCATTCAAGATTGTTGAGAGAGCCAATCATGGCCCTCCCATTGATGTCGTGTTCGGTGATGACCTGCTTTGCCGCATTGATCGAGGCCTGGATGGATTTCTCCATCCACTCGGCCTCGATCTTCTGCAGGCGCTGTACGGCGCCCGTCATGTCAGGAAGCCCACGCAGGCTTCTTGACGGCACCTTCCGCCGGCGCAACAGACGGAGCCGCCACATTGGCAATCGCCCCGCCAGCGAGCTTTTGCACCTGCTCGACCTTCTCCCACGCCTTGCGGTCGGGCGTGATGGCGGCCTCGAGGCTGTTCTTGTCCTTGAAGCCGGATCCCTCCTTGGCCTTTTCAATGCCGATCTTGGCAATGAAGCGCAGGCCGTCGAAGTCGCCCCAATTGTTCATGCGGCGCCCGGCCTTTGCGGTGTCGCTCTCGTCGTCGGGGCGAATACCCTTCGCGCTTTCGAGGATGGCGCGCAGGCGAGACGCGGAAATATCCGCCGCCTTTGCGTGGCCCTCCGTCACGCCTTCCAGCGTGAATAGACCCCAGAACTTGCGCTTGGCGAACGGGCCTTCTGTGATGGTAAACTCACAGTCGAGCATGAGGCTTTCGCCGCTCTTGCTGCGCTTGAGCCAGCCGCCATCGCCGGAATTGCCAGGACGCACGGTCATGTGAACCTTGGCGATCGTGCCTTCGGGAATAAGAGATCCCATCTCACGCTGTTCGGACGCATTGTTGAAATCGATAGCCATTTTACGTTCTCCTTTGCTTTATGCTGCTTCAGTGGTTGCGGTTTTTTCCGTTTGCTGCGGAATGCTGTGATTGAGGACGTGCCGCGGCCCCTTCGCGCCGATCTTGGAAAGCAATTTCCCAAGGTGAGGCTCTTCAACCTGGTCGAGCCGGCCAGAACGATCCTTGGCCGGAAACGCCCACGGGTTGGGCTGCGTGCAGATCAGCGCACGAACCAGTTGCCCGTCGCCGAAATCAACGAACTGCATGGTCAGGATCTGGTCGACAATGCCGGGCAGTTCCTTGCCGGTCTTGCTGCCGTCGATCTGCAACTGCCAGGACGTGGTGTTGAACTCGTCCTTGAGGTTTTCGAGGATGCCGACGAAGAACACGTTCTTGCCGCGGGCATGCTGCAAGTGCGTCAGCCACGCAATCATCTCCCGGCCCATCAGGCCGTAAGTGCCGCGGACGTCCTTCTTGCCGCGCTCGTTGAAACTCTCGGGCTGCTGCTCGCACCAGCGGAAGCACAGGCGCCCCGCCACCGTGATGCTGTCGACAAAATAGGTGGCGTATTTCTTGAGAGCGTCGGCGCCGCCCATCGTCTCGCACACCGCGTCGTAATGCGCCTGGCTGTAGATCGACGTTGCCGGCAGTGCCGGGTTGGGACCGCCGAGATAGCAGGCCAGATCGCGGCATTCTTCCCAGGTGCGGGGCTGGAACGTGTCCACCTCGATGTCGCGCACCGCGAGATCGCCCGCCTCGAGGTCGACAAACAGTGTCGACTTCGGGTCGAGCGTGCGGAGCAGTGTGGTCTTGCCGACGCCAGCCGGCCCGACAACGAGCGCCTTGACGCCCCTGTCCTGTGCCATTCGTTCGTCTGCGCTTATGATCTTCAGTCTACGTTCAGTCATTTTGCTTTCTCCTGTGCTTGGTTTGCTTCTTCTCTTGGGTAATTTCGCAGCGCCCCGATCGACGCTAAAAATTCAATCGCCTGGTCCATTGTTTTCGCCATGCCCCACTCGAAACCGAGCGACCGCGCCATGTCGCGAAATGCCTTCTGGTCGGTCGAGAGCTTGCCGCCCTTGATCTTCATCTCCAGGAATGCCGTGCGGCCGTGCGGCATCAGGAAGATCAGGTCGGGAATGCCGCGCTTGGCGCCTTCTTCTTTGAGACGAACCGCGACGCGGATGTGGCGGACGCCGCCATTAGGCACTGCGAAGAAATAGCAGTCCGGCCGCAGCGCCAGCGCCAGGTACTGGCACAGCGTCGCCTGCAACTGATGCTCGCTCGTTGCGAGTGGTGAGCGCAGCCTCATTGCGGCTCACCCCGCATGGCTGCATCCGCGGCCTCGGCGTTGAGCCGCAGCAACTGCCGGCGCGTCAGCGCGAACCTGTGCATCTCCTCGGTGCCGGCAATGCGTATGTTGAGCACCGGCTGCTCGCTGTCAGGCAGCGTCAGGTAGATAAATTGCAGTGGCATCGCGTTGTCGGTCATTCCCATCCCTTCCGCGCCGGGTGATGCGTCAGCGCGTAGTGCGGCGGGCAATAGGAGCGGCCCTCGTCCGACTGCTTGCCGCAATAGAGGTACGGTGGATCCTCTCCCTCGACCGGGTATTTGCAGTCGCCATAGCCGAGCTGATAGATCGTCAACGGCTCGTCGCAGCGGGGCTGGTTGTCGGCGAGCGGCTTCCACGGCTCCTGGCGCAGCTTCGGGCCGGTGCGGATCTTCAGGGGGCGTGGCGGCATGCTCATCCTCCTTGATTTCCCAATGACGGCGTTGCGGGTGAGCGGAGGGACGATGTTGAACTCGTCCGACAGCATGTCCGCCATTTCGCTGCTGCTGTAATTCTCCGGCGCCGCATGCAGCGCAGCCAACCGCTGCGTCATGCCAGGCGTCAGATCCCAGATGCTGGTGGGAACGGTGGTCACGTCGAGATTTTCCCAACGCCGTCGCTCAACTGCCTGCAGACTTCCTGACCGCGCTGGGCCTCGGCCGCGACCTTGGCGCCGAGTTCGTGCAGCGTGGTGAGGTCGGCTTTAGTCTTGGCAACGGAGGCAACAATCTGCGCCTCCAGCGCGTCGGCGCTCTTGCGCAGCAGCGTTAGCTGCGAAATCCAGTCGTCAGCGATTTTGCTGACACTTTCGAGCAGGAGGCCATGAACCTGATCGCCGAACGGCGCGATCTCGGGCTGTAGTGCTTCGATGAGGGTTAGTTTTGCGGTGGTTTCCACGATGGTTTCCTTTTTGAATGATCGGTCAGCCGCCGAGCCGCTCCCTGACAAGAAATGGCTCGGCGACGTCCTTCCGCGCGGTGGAGCGGGGGACTAGTTTCCGCGCGGAATTAGCAAACGGTCTTGTGCAACAGGGAGATCGACTTTTCGTATTGTGCTTGGGTCAGCTCTTTGCTTTTTCTCATGCGCGTTATTTTGCGCATGACGAGCTGCTTCTCGCCGTCCAATGTCAGGTCAGCTATTTTGATGGCTAGTGCCGCTTGGTTCTTGCCGTACTCGATGGCGAGGAACAGTCCGCGATCAAGCAACTCCCGGAACAGAACACTGAGACGGCGACGGACCTTCTCCTTGTTGGGGATGTTGTTGGTGACGTGGGCAAACTTTGCCACCTCTCCTACCTTCATCCATCTGTCCGTTCCTTCCTCGATGACGTAATCGGCAACGAGGCTGGTATTCCATCTTCCGTTTGCAATGAACGTGCGACCGTTAATTGCGGCTACTAGCAGCTTGGATGGTGCAAGGGCGGGAGCCGTCAATGCAGTATCCTCGCTATTGACCTCATTCATGAATGCACTCCTTTATGCGTGGGATTTGAGCCGGTCACGCACACGGCTCAGACGCGACATCGCGTCTCTCGTTCCGCCCTTGTCGGGGTGGAGTTCTTTCGCCAGCACCTTGAAGCCGATGTCGATTAGCTTCAGTGCCAGCTTGCGATCAGCATCACGTTCCTGCTGCCGCGATAGGTTTTCGTTCTGGATGCGCTGTGCTTCTGCGCGGGCGCGGTCGATGTTGTTCTTGACATCTTCACGCCACGAAGCAGGCTTGCCGTAATTAGGATTATCGCGAGTTTTGGAGATCGCATCTCGGAAGCTGGTGAACGGGGAATCATCGATTCCCGAATTGTGGCGAGCCCAGTTTATGTATTCGTTGGCTTGCCTACGTCCGACATTAAAATTGCGCTGACACCAACTATCGAACTCTGTAGCGTTCATTTGCGGCCTGGCCTCGATCATCTTTTCGCCAGCTGCTTGGTAATGCGGCCTTCCAGCCTGCTTTGCCGCCTCGCGTGCCCGCTCCAGATCCTTCTGGATCAGCGGGACCAGCACGCTGAGTGGACGTGCGACTGACTTGCCTTCATGCATTGCGACCACCGCCATTTATTTTTTCTCCTGTTTCATTTGCAGACGACGCTCGTCCACTTCATTTTCTTTTTCGACGCGCTCGCACAGCCGGACGTATGCGGCTCTGAATTTTTCGAACAATGCCTTCATGGTTTAATCCTTCTCCAAAGCAGCTTTAACCGCAGCCACAACAGCGTCAGCAGGCCCAACGAGGGCTTCAGTGATTTCGATTTCATGACGCAGCTTCCGCATTTGGCGATTGCATTCGGCTTGATATGCCGCAGATATTTTCTGGTACGCGGAAACGCTTATGGTTTTGATTTGCTGTCGCCGGTAGCGCAGCGACCACAGCAGCCCGTAGTCGATGCCGTATTCGCTTGCGACGCGGTGCATCGCGTTTTCAGTGTCGCCGGGACCGCGCGATTTCATCTGTGTCAGGTCTTTCGACCATCTCTGCGCACGATCGATGTAAACGGCGTCTGGCATTTTGCAGCCCGAATTTGCACAAGTGAAAACCTCCCCGCGTTAACGAGGGGCGTTAGGACGCGACTTCCGCTTTGGAGGGCGGCGGCAGGTCAGAAAAAAAGTCGGGTCGCAATTCGCTACGGGGAATCCCGGTAACGCGCTCAACATCGAGAACGCGATTAAGCGGCACCTTTTCCCACTGCGAGATTGCTTGAGGTGTGATGCCGAGATCAGCGGCCAATCGCTCGCCGGTCCCAGCTACTTGAATGGCTTTCTGAAGCCCAATGTCATTTTTATCGGCCATGCGGCGTGTAAAGCACAGCTTGAGTTGCAGGTCAAGCTCTGCTTTGTTTACAGGATAAAGCTATGCTTTATGATATTGATATGGATAGCAAATCGATCGGAAAAAGGATCGCTGCGGCTCGTGCTGCCGGGATTGGAAGGCGCGTCACGCAGGCGGAATTGGCCACTAATTTGGGGGTTAGCCCCCAAGCCGTCTCCGGGTGGGAGCGCGGCGAGTCCTTTCCGGAGGCCGAAAAGCTTACCAGGATCGCCAATTTTCTGAGCGTCTCTCTTGGCTGGTTATTGCAGGGGGATGAGTCCGGATATTCCGCACCAACACCAGACGACAAAAACACAGTTATAGTCCGCTTGGTGGACAGCGTTCCGGCTGGCAAGCTTGCGGCCCCGATGTCGCAATTGGCGATGGAACAGCTTCCTTTGATGATTTTTAACAACCTCGACCGAGGCGAATATATTGCGCTTACTGTGGACGGCGACTCCATGGACCGGATTTCCCCCGATGGATCCATCATCGTCATCAATAAATCCGATCGCACCCTCGTTTCCGGAAAACCATACGTTTTCTGTCACCGCGGGAGGGTCACTTACAAGCTTTGGCGCCCAGAGCCAGCCCGGCTCCAGCCCCATTCTACCAACCCGATGCACGAGCCGATCTACGTCAAGGACAAGGTCGAGGCCGAAAAACTCGTCGTTGGCCGGGTAAAACGCTCCGTTTTGGATCTTTAGCCCTCTTCCCCCACTCCACAAAAATAAGTCGACCCTTTTCGACTTTATTGTAAAGCTACACTTGACCACAAACTCAAGCTGTGCTTTATATTGCCCATCAGCCGGCCAGCGCGGCCAGCCTAATGGGGACTAACCGATGTCATCGATCCACACCCTCGTCGCTCTCTTCGCCGCCGAACCCACGCTCGCCAACGCGAAGAAGGTCGTCGCCAAGGTCACCCACAACCCGATGTCTCCCTGCCTGCTGCTCGCTGACGGCTTCGCGCAGGTCGAGAAGGCGAAGGCGACCGTCGCCGCCTCCCGCCTCGTGGAGGCGTGACGTGATCGACCTAACCGCCATCGTCGCAGGCGCCATCACCGTCGCGCTGGTCGTTTCAATCTACATGCTGGTCATCACTGAATTTAGGGGAATGCAATGAACACGATGCGATTTGAGTTCGAAAACGAAATGCCGCTGGTCGTAATCGACAAGAACACCTCGGCCGGCAACGTCGACGGCAACGCCGAGATCGAATACTCGCGCGACGGCAGTTGGGAAATCACCGGCATCTATATCGAATGCTATCGCCAGCGTTCGTTTGTCGAGCGCGCCGCCGTCCCGCCCGTTGAGGCCTGGCCGATCGTGGAGGCGCCGGAGCCATTCAACACCATGATCCGCAACTACCTTGAAGGCGACTGGTGCGACCGCGTGCAGGACGCCGTCGATTACCAGCTCGAGCAGGACCGCATCGACGCTCTCGAGCAGCGTGCCGACATGCGCCGCGATGAACGGATGGGGCTGTGATGAAGATCCTGACAGAGAAAACGCCGCACTACTATTACCGATGGTGCGCGGTCGATGACGATACCTATGACGGTCCAGGAAGCCCTATGGGGTTTGGCCGAACCAAGGAGGAAGCCGAAGCGGATCTCCTTGCCGAGATCGAGGAGCGCGCCAGTGCGTAGCCTCGCCATTCTTCTGCTCTTGGCCTCGCCCGCGCTGGCAGCAGATCCCGACACCCTCACCGCGGAGGACAAGGCGCTGTACCTGAAATGCGCCTACGTCCTCTCTGGACACACCTCAAGGGCAATCATCCCCACGATCGACCTGTCGGACTGGTCGAAAGAAGAACTGGCTTTGTGCATCGAGCCGCAGCCATTCGCGGAGGCGGCGCCCGAGCCTAAGCCCGCGCTGGCGAAGGCAGACAGGCCGGTGTCAGACGTTTGCACCAGGGCCGGCATGCGCAAGGTCTACACCGACAGCGGAACGAGCTGGCGGTGCCGCAAATGAGAATCCCGTCAGCCTTGCGCGAGCAGATCACCAGCGACCATTTCCGGGGATGCCAAGGCCGTGAGTATTCGTGCGACTGCGGCTACGACACCAAGACTGAGCGGCTGCTGAAAATAGCCGCCGCCCGCATCGAGGTGCTGGAAAAACGTGTCGAGGCGCTGGAGACGGCGCTGCGGGTGATTATAGCCGAACCTGATGGCTGTGTTTCCCCCGGCTTCAAGGTTTTGGCGGCGACCGCCCTCGCACCGGAGCAGGACAAATGAGCACATTTGTGTTCGCTTGCCGCATCAATCTGCTGAAAGAACTTCGCGACGGCCCGCTGATCGACATTCCGAAAAACTGCGAAGGCCCGCCGTGTGGAGAGTGCCATCTACAGCCGGGTGAGCTTTGCGACATCTGCGGACGCCGCGCCGCCCTCGCATCGGAGCAGGACAAGTGAGATCACCAACTGAACCATCTAAAGAGGTGCGAGAGGCATCTGAATTAATGGCAGCACGCGCCCGCATCGCGACTCTGGAGGCGGCGCTGCGGGAGATCGTGGAAGCCGGAGATTTCTGGGAGATGGACAGTATCGCCCGCGCCGCCCTCGCACCGGAGAAAAACCAATGACACCCGACCGTGAACCGCTGGCGCAGGCCCTCAACTCGATCGTCGCCACGACCAACGTCGTCGGCAGGATGGTCATCCGGCCGGAAACCTACGACGAGGTGCTGGCCGAGGCCGGCACGCTGTGGACGATCAAGTCCAATATCGAGTTCATCCTGTCCTACATCCGGGAAAAGGAAGAGGCGACCCGCCTGAGCGCATGACGAATGAAGCGCAAAGCGCAAGCACTGCTGTTTTTTGCGGTTCATTCCGAACCACTTCTCTTGATCAAGGAGTATACTATGCGAAGACTTTTACTTGCGACCACGGCCTTAATTGCATTCGCGGGGGGCGCGAACGCAGAGACTGTTACTTTTAACTCTTCTGGTACGTTCTCCAACGTATCCGGCTGCGTCTCCAACTGCCCCGTCGCATCAGGTAATACCCTGACGCTGCCGGGCCTCGGCACCAACCAGATCGTGGCGAACAACGTTGCCAACTCGGTCGAGGCAAGTCCGTTCGCCAACGACGTTCTGCTGGCGCAGCTGACTTGGACCAACAACAGCATCTCGCCGCTGTTCGGTGCCAACTCCAACGTCAACTACAACCTGGCGCTCAACTTCACGTCCCCCAACGTGACCGGCGGCACCTCAACCTACGAACTGAATGTCTCCTCGACGTTCCTGGCGGGCGAGTGGGCGTTCGGGTTCTCGGCAGCGGACACGGCTGATCTGTTCTCGACCATCAACCTCACTGGCGTGGCAATCTCCGACATTCACTTTGAGGCCGAAAACAGCCTGTTCCTGTCCGGTCTGAACAAGTGGTACGTCGGCGAGCATCACACCGGCACGCTCAACCTCTACGCCGACTTCACCGACACCGGCACTCAAGGTGCCGTACCGGAGCCGTCGACCTGGGCGATGATGATCCTCGGCTTTGCGGGCGTGGGCTTCATGGCCTACCGCCGGCGCAACCAATTCCGCTTGGCGTAATTCGCCTTCCGCCAACGGAATATTTCGGGGAGGTGGCTGTACCGCCTCCTCGATTTTCTGAAAAAAAACCCGATGACCCGCGCTGTGACATTCACGCAGGCCCAGGTTCGGCGCGCCGTCAAGGCCGCCGAGAGTGCCGGCCTGTGCGTGCGCAAGGTGACGATCGCGCCTGACGGTTCGATCACGGTGGACAGCGGGGACAACGAGCCGCCGGCTGTAGACGGCCGCAAGGCAACCCTCGCAGCGTCATGGGATGACTATGCTTAGGCTCAAATATATCAACGAGTACCGCGACCGCGCCGGCAAAGTCAGGCGCTATTTCCGTCGCGGCGCCGTCCGCAAGCCCCTTCCGGGCGACGTCGGATCACCTGAGTTCATGGCCGCCTATCAGGCACTGCTCGGCGACAAGCCGGCGCCGACGACAAAAGTCGCCGGAAGCCTCGGCCTACTCATCACTGAATTCTACGCCTCGCGCGCGTTCCGAAACCTGAAACAATCCAGCCGGCAAACCTACCGCGCGGCGCTCGAGCCGATCGCCAAGTCGCACGGGCACCGCACCGCCGGCATCACGCACAGGCAGGCAGCGAAGCTGGTTTCCGACATTGCCGACAGGCCGGCCATGGCGAACCTCACCAAGCGGGTGCTGCAGGCGCTTTACAAATACGCCACCAAGGCCGGCTGGGTAGACGCCAATCCCGTTATCGGCGTCGACCATTACAAGACCGGGACGCACCACACATGGACGGAAGGCGAACTGCAGACATTCGAGGCCAGATGGCCGCTGGGAACGCGCCAGCGCCTCGCCTATGCCCTACTGCTCTACACCATGCAGCGCGTCGGGGATGTCGCCAAGATGCGCCGGGCCGACATTGCCGGCGACGAGCTAACCGTCGTCCAGCAAAAGACCGGCGCCGAGCTGCGCTTGCCGATCGTCATCGAGATCCAGCAGGCATTGCGGGCCTACCCAGCAAGAGGATTGACGTTGATCGGGCGCGAAGATGGCCGGCAGATGACGCGGCCGGGCCTGACACGGTTCATGGCGGACGCGATCGAGAAGGCGGATCTGCCGGCCAAGTGCGTCAGTCATGGACTGCGAAAGGCGGGAATGCGCCGGATGGCAGAGCTTGGCTACAGCGTCCACCAGATAGCGGCCTGGTCCGGCCACAAGTCGCTGCGCGAGGTGCAGCGGTACACCGAAGCGGCGGACCAGCGGCGCCTGGCGCGGGATGCCATGGGGAGAAAAGCGAACACGGAGTGACACACGGAATTCCGGAAAATTGACACACGCATGAAAAACATCAACGAAATCAACAGGCGATTAGTCGAAACCCTTAACGAGCTGTTACGACGTAGCCATTTTGGATCAAGCACTTGCAGTGACACACAGGCCAAAAACGACCCATCGCAAGCCATTGATAACATTCGAGGCGGGAGAAAAGTGACTAACCGCCTCTCACGCCGGCGACGTGATCGTCAGCACGCCGGCCGAGCCATCGAAATCGACGGTAAAAACCTCGGTATTGGCGAGCGTGACGTTGACGCCGTTGTCCCACCAGCCAATCAGCGGCTGCGTGCCCACGGTGTTGTACAGCACCGCGTAGCGGAACGGCCCGACCGCGCCGGTTGCCGTAAATGTCACGTCGTTGAGGACCAGTTTGTATGTGCCTGACGTCTGCACCGAGGATCCCAGCGTCGCCGCGGTGCCGCCATTGGTGTAGCCGTTGGCCGTTGAGAGATCCGTGATGTTGCTGCGCACGGTATTGGTCGCAACCGGCGCCGTGACGGTCAGCATGACCTTGAGCGCGTCGGTGCCAAGATCGTGCTTTTTCTCTGCCAGATCTTCGACGAAGCAGTTGAATTTCTGGAACGCTGCGACCGCCATTTGATGTTCTCCGTTAATGTTAATCCAAGGCCTTGTTGACTCTCCCCCCGATCCTGCCAAAGCAGAACAAAGGAAAAATCCATGAAACGTGCTTTATTGCTTGCCGCGCTGTGCCTCTCTCCCGGCGCTGCTCACGCAACTTACTATAGCGTCGACATCTTCGGGGAGTTGCCGGACGGCGTCACGGGAGGTCGAGCAGATGGATTTGCCAGCACCAACGCCTGCACGGCGGGGAATTGTGCTGGTGGTATCAACCCGGTATATGCCTTTCAGGCCCAGCCGGGCGACGTGATTAACTTTGGCACTTTAAGTCTGAGCCCGCTTGTATTTGGGACCGGCAGAGATCTCTCCTATATTCAATGGTTCGATGAGAACGGCGAGCTTCATTTTGGTTCCGGCTATTCCGTCGCGTTCTATACAGGGTCACTTGCCGTGTCCGAGTACTACACTTCTTTCATGCAGTTAAATCACAGCCCGGTCTATTCCTGCAATTCGGGCAACCCGTCCTGCTACCCAAGCATGTATAGTAGGGAAGCCACGACGCCACCTCTGCAAATTGACCTGACGTTTACACTGACTTACGGGTTCATCGAGCTGGGCTGGACAAACCCATCCACATATACCGCACCGGAATATGTTGGTGTCGCTGCGGTGCCGGAGCCTTCTACGTGGGCCATGATGATCCTTGGCTTCGTAGGCATCTCTTGCATGGGCATCCGCCGCCGTCGTCAGGGTGAATCCTTCACTATTGGTTGTAAGCCTTGATGCCCGTGAACAGTGGCGGCGTGGCCTCGTAGATATCAGCAAACATCGCCCAGCATTGTACCCTGGGCTTGTCGCCAGCAAAGTAAAACTGCGAGGGAAACACCGCCGTGAAACCCGACGGGTACTGGTTCGCAACAGGCGGATATTGTCCGAGCGTCCACGACGCATAAATTGTTTGAACGAGCGTAGTCCACGTCGTCGACAGACAGGACGCGCGGCGAAACTGCTCCTTCGGCTCGTTCTGGTAATTGGTATAATTGCGCTGCAACGGATCTGGGCCACCTTCATAGGCGTACATTTTCTTGATGCCCCAGCCGTTCGCCCAGTTTGCAATGTTAAGCCAATAGGTCGGGGCAACCATCAGAAACTCTTGGTTGCCCGTCGTGGTTTGGGTCGTCAGCGTGTACGCATCTTCCTGCGTGCGACGTGTGGCCGGGACGCCAGCGAAATAATCCCCGGTATAGTTCTGCGTTTTATTAAGCGTAAACGGACCAGTGCCGCTCAAGACGACGGTGCCAGAGGCGATCGCCTGCCCGCTCACCTCGTCGCCAATGCTCGGAGCTGTGCCGCTGTTCACCACCATGGATGTGCCGGTAATGGTGCAGTTTCCCTGCCTGGGTGCCCAGGTCGTTACTCTGGTGTTCTCTGCTGCCGTGTCGTATTCGCCTGGCTTGATGTAGCAGGACGTCGTGACGGCCGTCGTGTACAGATACCCGGCCCAGCCGCCCTCCAGAACAAACCCCTTGGCATTCATCGCCCCGTCCATGTCGTTGGGATTTGTCGGCGTCGAACCCTTCGCCAGTTGCACTCCGTGCAGAACCTCGTAGCGGGATGTGTCCGCGGAATAGACGTCGCTGATTGCCTTGCCTATCTTGGCAAGTTGTCGGCCGGTCCACTCAAATACTTCGCCGGGAGCCGGGCTTACCGTGCCGCCGGATGTCCACGTTCCAGTCGACGTTACATCCAACGTTATCCGATTGGGATTGCCGCCAACGTTGATGGCGGTGACATGCGCATATTTATTATCCAGAACAGGGACACCACCCCAGCCCGCACTGAACAGCATGAAGCCGCCAACCCGCCCGAGGTATGGTGCGGTGAATGTGATTGTCGTCGTTGCGCCCGTTGTAACCAATGAAGGCGTGTAGGCAGTGGCGGATGGATTTGTTCCAGACCAGCCCCCTGTGGGAAGCCCTGTAGTAACATTCCAGCCACCCGAGGCTGCGAACTGGTTTGCAACGGCGTAACCATTGTTGTGAAACCCGCCCGCGTTATTGAAAGTTTCGTTGGTGGTTTCCATGATTAATTTCATCCACGGCGGCGCGTTGTCCCGCATGTGGGTGGCAATCCCCGTCACCCAGTTCGCCGTGTCATCGAACATCGGCGCCACGAAATAAGGATGCGCACCAACCGCGGTGCAGAGCGAAAGCATCAACTCGGGCGGCAGGTAGGTTCGCATGCCGGACGAACCAACGGCATTGCCATTACCACCGGCCAAAGACCATGCACCAAGAGCGGCGATATAAACCAGGGTGCTGTAACGATCATTGACCCCGCCATTGATGACGGTATTCGACCCGGCTTCAAGCGGCCCGCAAAAGCCGTTCAGAATGTTTTTGGCCCCCGTACCGCCGACATTCAATGTCGCAGCGCCCGCCGCCGTAGTGTTGAACCAGACATGCACGATTGCCTTGTCAGCAAGCACATAGCCCGGCCACGCCAGACTGAAAGCAGATCCAACGTTGGTTGTGGTTATGCCGCTCGGAGAACAGCTAGCCGGATACCAGGTGGTCGAGCCATACGCCACATACGAAGCAGGCTTTCGGCACGCCCAGTTGACTGTCTTTTCAGTATTGTTGTGCTGAAGATCCAGTGTGCGAAGAACGCCAAACTTTCCCTCGATCAGCTTGGCTACATATTTCGGGCTCCAGATATCACCGGCCAGATATGCCGCCTCGTCGTCGTCGTGATAGACCGCAAGATTGCGCACATAGTTCGGAGAGGCATCCATCGACGCCATGCCGGGGTTTAACGAAAATGCTTCCGTTCCTCCCGCTCCCGACGCACCCTGCGTCCACATATAGCGCCCGATGCAGGCGGTGCCGGACGTGGTCTTGTTGTTCAGGCTGTTACGGCATTGGCCCGCAGAGATAGCCCCGAGGCCGGTCGAGCTAAGTGAGATCTGCACCTTAGTTGCGTCACCACCGACTGCGGCGTCAATGATCTGATAGCGGTTGCCTTCAACGCTAGACCACGTCCCGCCCGACAAGCCGTTGAGCGAAATGCACTGGCCCGTCTTGAGCTGGTTGGTGGTGCGGGCATTGGGCGATACCGGAGCGGCAAGGTTGAGCGTCAGCACCGCCTGCGCAGCGTTGGTCGCCGCCGTGATCGTGTAGGCAACCGCCGTCACCATGTTCTGCGCAACACCATTGCCGTCCCATGTCTGGATCAGATTGCCGGGACGATCTGCTGTAGGCGGATGAACAGTGGTTATCATCCAGCCGCCCGTTCCGATCGACATCGGGTAGCCGTTGGCATCTCGCGTGCTGGGATCAGCCGGTGCGCCGAACTGCGTGCCACCGGCCTGCTTGATGTCATCGCCGCACGCCTTTATCACATTGATAAAAGGATAGCTCATATAAGCGAGATTGACTTGCGACTTGCCGCCGTTGAAGCTGGAACCAGCCGCCGAAACGAGAGTTTTGCGTAAATACCCCATTACGACCACTTCCCGATAAAGTAGTCGTTAAGGCTGTTACGATCGGTGTCCGACAGCGCAGCCTTGGTCAGTATGATTTCAGCGATCTTGCCCTTCCAGAGACTATTGCCTGGGGTAGCACCGCCGGGACTAAGCGCGCCGCCCACTGCAAGCCAGCCGCCATTACCAAACACATTCCCGTCAGTAACGGTCGTCCCCGCCACGTTGTTTACATACGGCGTCGACTGTGTGGAGCTGGCAACAATTCCAACTCGCATATCGGTGGCGTAGGCTGGAAAAGCCATAGCCGCAACAGAGCCGCTCCTGTAGGTGCCGATCTCCTGTGCAGAGCCATTTCGCGCCAGAAGAACACCGCCTTCACCTTGATAGTCAAAATTAACACCATGAGCATAAGCGAGAATGCGTCCATTGGCTTGGGCATCGCTCTCCATTTGGCACACCGCAAATGCCGAATATGGCGAGGCCGTCCCCATCTGCACATTGGCCGCCATCAAAGTGCCTCGCTCGGCAAAGACCGTCGCGAAATAAACCGCTGGCTTGCCGCCGGTCCACGAACTCGCCTGAAAGGCCGGTTGAAGGAACTCGTCGGTCTGTATCATATGGTTGTTGTTGCCGCTCTGATCTCTCCACTCCTTTACCTTCTGACCGTTGGTGGCGGCGGTGCCAGAGGCATTGAGTGTTCCCGCATCAGCCTTGTACCAGGCAACAAGGTTGGGCAGCGATGCTGGTGTCCATAGTGTCGGTGCTGTAAGCGTCGCACTCTGCCCCGCCAGCGCAAACGCGCCCGCGCCAGCCGTTAGTGTATAACCAACGATCGGCTCCATTGCCTCGCCACTCAGCGCAAACGCGCCCGCCAGCGCCCGCAGCGTCAGCGGCGTTGGGTCTATCAGCGTGGTGGCGCCGCCGCTCTCGTTCAGCGGACAGAAATAATCCAGCCCCCGCTGCGCCAGTGTCGGGGTAGTGGCGGATCCGGTCAGCGCCACACCCAGTGCAGACACCGGCACCATTGGCTGGATGCCCCGCTGCCGCAGCGTGGCGGCCGTAGAAGCGTCTGTCGCCACGCCCAGTTCACTAACCGGGCAGAAGTTGCGGATGCCCCTCGAGGCGAGCTGCAGCAGCGTGGCGCCATTGGCTGCGACGCCAAGGGGCGTCACCTCGCAGATCGACCGCATCCCCCTGGATGCCATTTGGGCGATCGTGGACGTGCCGTTGATGGCTATGCCATTGCCATCCACCAGCGCCGCCGCGCGAATGCCCCGTGAGGGCAGAATGTCGACATCAGCCATCTAGCAACCTTTGCAGACTTTGGGATTAAACGGTTCGGCCGGAGGCAATGGCGGTGTCTCCGAAGCGAAAGGGGCTCGAGAGTTTGAACGACCCGCCGCTCGTCACCATCTGCACCAGCCACAGGACGGCTATCAGCGCGACAATGACCCAGATCAACTGCAGTACCTTGGGCGGAATCGGCACCCCGAGGTAGATGACGATCGCGAAAATGCAGAGCCAGATTAAAAACGTAATGACAGAGGTAAGCATGATCATGGCCTCCTGTTGCCGACGCACCGGGCAATCTGCACCGACGTTTTCGCCAACTGCTTGCACTGCACCTCGGCCTGAATGGCGTCATTCTCGGCCCGTGTGTAGACTTCGGGATCGTACAACTCGAGCCCGAGCCGCTGCTTGGCGCATCCTCCGATCGACAATGCGATGAGGGCCAGCAGCAGGGCCGCCCTCATGGCGGTGGCGGCGCGGGAGGAACCATCGGCGCAGCCTGCGCCTGAAGCATCGCGACGAAGGCGTCAGAGATAATTGCAGCCTGCAACAGCAGCGCCTCGAACCTGGCCGGGATGGCGCCGCCGTGCGGAATGGCGTGAATGGCTTGCGCCGAGGCAACAACCGTCGTCAGCGCCGCAGTCACACCATCGTCAATGCGGGCGTTGGCATCGGGCGGCAATGGCAGGTTGGCGGCTGCTTCAGTAAAGGCCACCACCTCGGAGTTATCATCGGGCAAGTATTCCTCGGCGTAACCCGGCTGCGCGTTGGCATACAGGCCATTAATTGCGCCGCCTTCGTTGCGTGAAACATACGGCATCAGTCGTCCCTCCCGCGCCGATCGTTCCAGCCATAGGTATTGATGTAACAGATCGTCGCGGCTTGATTGGCAATCATGCGAATTTGCGCAGCCGTGTTGGTGCGAATGGCCGCGATAGCAAGGAAGGTTGAACCGTTTGCCACATATGTCTGCAGCGAGATATTGAGGCCAACCGAGGTGACCGTTTCACTCGGAGAATGAAAAGTCGCAAAGCCAGCGGCTCCGGTGATGTTAATACCGATGCGCGTCAAGGCCCCGACATTAACTCCTGATGGAACCGATAGGGCAATGAGTGTTGGCGTTGTCGGAACGGCTGCGGCAGTCGCATCCTGCACAGCAGCCACCCACATGAACTCGTCACCCAATTGAGTAAACGCAACCCATAGCGATGACGCCGTTTTCATCGAACCAATACGTCGGAATTGCGTGAAGCCAGCCGCAACCGGAAGCCCGCCGGGGGTCAGACTTACACTCACGCAAACGTCCATTGCGCTGGTCGTCGGGTTGCGGATCAAGAACACATGATACCAAGCCGCCGCCGCAATCGCCCCGGTGTCGAGCGCGCCGTTGCCGCTTCCCGCAACCCAGGTGCCGGTGGTCTTGGTAAAGGCCGCCGCCAGCGTCATCGACACCGCGTTGGTGCTATCGGTCGCAACGCCAGCCGCGATGCCGAACGTTGCAGAGGAGCCCGCCGTGGACAGCGTCAAGCCCGCGAGATAGCTGCGCATAACCGTCGATGGCGGCACACTGGACGATCCACTGTGTACCCACGCCATTCCGTCCCAGATATAGCCGTTGGAAATATCGCCGACAGTCGGAGTGCTGGGAAAGTCGTAAGCCATCAGAATTTCCCTTTATTAAAATCTTCCAGTGTCAGTGGTGGCTGGCCCTCGATAGAGCGGATGCGGTTTTCGTGATCGAATATCGCGAGTTGTTCGTTGCTTGGTTCAGGCGGCACCGGATCAGGCGGAACGTAGGGATCGGGCACGCCGCCAGCCTCGACCCACTGCAAATATTCCGCATAGTGCGTGTTCGCGGGATCGGGCGGGATATGCCAGACTGTTCCGTCCTCTTCCGTAAAGATGACGGGGCAAGGCTCCTCAGTAGCTGTGAGTTGATATTCTGACATCAGAGCCTCGCGTTTGCAATTGATCCAGCGACTATATGCGCGTTGGCGCTTAGTGCAGAAATATCCGAACCGTCTACCGATGTCTCAAACACTACGCCCACCGTCCCGCTGGCAAAAGCCATAGCGGGAGTGATGCGCTTGCGCACCTTAAAAGTCCAAAGCGCGTGAGAGTAATTGCCCGCACCGGGGAACGATCCAGCACAAGCGTTTAGAAGTTTTTCCCAATATCGAAAACACCGCAACAATTCTTCATCGGCGGGCCTCATGACGAACGGTGTCACAAGGGAGCCGCTTTCGAGTTTGACGGTGCCGAGCGTGCCCGCATTGAACTCGACCGACATCACTGTACCCGCCGTTTGCCCGGTAATCAGCAATGGGCTGGCCGCATAAGCCCCTGCCGGCGTCAGTGTGTTGACGCCAGCGCGAGCCTGCGCGGTGCCGGTCCAACTCAGGACATAAGAACCACCAACGACGTTGATATCCTCGATTGGCTGGATAAGCGACTTGCCGGATGCGATGGTTATCTGCGTGCTGCTCTTGAGTTGTGTAAAGGAATAGTCGCCGCCAGAAGCGCCAGCTTTCCATTGATCGTGACCGTACGCTGCTGCGGCAAGCACAGCGGCGGAAACATACCCACCCTGATTGATGCGGAAGTCTCCGTTGATGATTACGTTCGGATTTACTGTAACTGCGCTATTCTCAGACACAGCCGGCACAGCCGATACCCACGCCGACGAATTTATGTCTTGGTAGTAGACGAACAGCACACCGGTATCGGACTGCCACCATAGGTCGCCATCGGCAGGGGTTGGCGGCGGGGTGTCCGACGTAGTAACACTGGCACCGCCGCCGCCCGACGCCAATATCTCGGCGATGGTCTTGCCGCCGTCCTTGATGATCTTGCCGCTGGTGCCATCATAGACCGCGATGCGGTCTGCAACTGAACTAGCTGGGCCAGTAACGTCACCACTGCCTACAGCGCCCGCCGGGTGGACATGATCCTCGCGCGCATACTTCAGTGAGACACCAACCGCAGCGACGCCGTCAGCGAGCGGGATTGCCGTAGCCGGCGCTACTCCGCCGCTGATAACAGGCGTCCACGCCAGCGACTGCCGGCCGTACTGGATGCCATCGTTCGGCGCCTCCGGAAGGGTGCCACCGGACGCAAGCACCGAAAGCGGCACCAGCGAATAAGTGCCGGTGACATCATTCCAGAGCAGCACGTTGGAGTGTGTGGCGTCCCCCACGCCGCCAACAGGCGGCGCGAAGTCGCTGTAGTCGAGATCGAACCTGTAAGTGCCGTTGGCCTTGATGACATCGACCCCCGTGCCGTCGAGGATTGTTGCCGGGAACGACACCAGCGCCTTGAGTTTGACCTTGGGGAGGAGTGCCATCAGGGGATCGCCGCCAATGCTGCCTTGAAATCGGTGATGCTGATGCGGCGATAGGTGTTCTGCGAACTTTCCCACAGCAACAGGAAAGTGGTCGCCACGGCAGGCGCCGGGATGGTGGAGATCAAGGCCAGTTCGCTGTAGTCGAGATCGAACGTGTAGGTGCCATTTGCCTTGACGACGTCGATGCCGGTGCCGCCACTTACCGTTGCCGGAAAACTCACCATCATCTTGAGTTTAATGTCCGGGAAGTCTGTCACGACACCACCCCGTCCACGATGATCAGCGGCCCGACGCTTAATTGAACGGTTTGCGTTCGATCGTCATTCCACACTGTCAACCCGGTGTCGCACTGGCCTGGGCAGAAGCCGCGCATTTCCTCGAGCGTGAAGAACCAGCGAAACGTGCCGAGCGCCGGGAAGGTCAGCTTGCCGTTATCGCTCGATGCCTCCATCGAAACCCTGTTCTTATCGCGCAGCGAAAACACCATTTTGCACGGCGCGAGATCGATCGGATTGTCATCGAGGTCCGTCACCATGCCGACGAACACCCATGAGGCGCGATTGCTTTGCGGGGGGAATGTGATTTCGTACATGGTCAGAGCTTTATGTAAAATGTGCAAACCATCGTCGGCTGCACGATGGAAAATGCCGCGGCTGTGCCACCTTGCGCGGCGCCAGTGAATACTGAGGCCGCCTGCGAGGCGGTGATCGTGGCGCCAGTATAAGTGCCCAACACTGAGCCTGGCGTGATATCGGATGAAGCTGTACTGGTGTTGCTGGCGGCGTTGTGTGTAATGGTGATCGCGCCGTTGGTAACCGATCCAGTCGGCGTGTAGGCCGGAAGGTTTGTAGTTCTGATTATTCTGGCCTTGTCGGTGCCGCTGCCGACTACGTTCGCAGCGTTCACTCCGCCGAGTGTTGTGCTGGCCACCTGGACACTCAGTCGCGCCGCATCTGTGTTGCCCATGTCGTCCATCGCGGCAAAAACACGTCCGCGCAAATCAGGCAATGCGATTTGTTTGTTGGCGGTCCAGTCCGCTGTCGCAGTGGGTCCGCGACCTCCGCTGACGACGAGTGCACTATCGACACCCCACAGATGCTGAAATAGCGCCTGGCAATCCAGATTGGAGCGTTCAGTTGAGCCAGACGTCGCCGAGCCGATCGTGAGGCCATTCAGCCTGACGTAGCCGGATATAACACCTACGTCGTAACGAAAGATCATATTCCCGGTCTGGATCAATTGCGTCGGGTCTACCGTGGCGCCGCCGCCGCCGCCGCCGGACGAGGGACCAATCACCATCACGCTGTCGGAGGCGAGTTGCACGACGCCTGAACTGTCCTGCAGGCGGATTTTCACAAACCCGTCCGCGACGAAGAACTGCGGCACTCTGCCGGCCGCGTCCAGCGTCATCGGGTACGGCATTGGGATGGTCAGCCCGGTGTCCTGATAGGCGTTCTGCGGCGTCGAAACCGTGCCGACCTGGATGATGTACAGTTGCCCGCCGGACAGCGGGGTGCCATACTCATTAAATTGCTGGGTCATGCTCAATGGAATTGTTCCCGACATATTCCGTCCTCAAAGAAAAACCCGCCGGAAAGGCGGGCTTGTTCGTCTATTGCGTTGCTGTTGCGCTGCTAGCGTACTGGCCCTGGAACCTGTTGCTGCTGTTCGTCGGCGCGTACTGCGCCGCCCGCCTGAATGGCTGGGAAATTACCGGCCTGCTGCCCCCCGACGCGCGCAGCGGGGAGGTTCAGCTTGAGAAGAACATCACGAAGCACGGATGAGTTGGCGACCATCTTGATGCCGGCATCGAGTATTTTAGGATCATCAGACGCCAGCATCTCAGCAACCCGACGCGCCACGCGCTGGTCGATCTTCCTGCCGCCGGCAAGGATTGCGCCCGTCAAGGCCGCAGTCCCAATCTTTTGCGGGTCCATGTCGTAGATACCATAGCCGCCAAAAGTACCTACCCCTCCAGCCGCCCCTGCCTCGATCCACTGCCGCGTTGTGGTCGAATTTCCCTGAACCGCATTCTTGATGCCGTTCATGGCGCGCTCTGCCAGAAGTTTTGCCTCCAATTGCGCGGCCTTCTCGGGACCAAGCACCAGATTGATCTGCTTTTTGGCAAACTCGGAATTGAATATCTGCTTGACGACATCCTGTCCGTCTTTCAGATCTTCGATCTTGGCAATCAGGTTGGAGACAAAACCGGCCTCGAATAGCTTGCGGTCGCTCGCCGTCAATTGGGAAAGAGCCTTGCGCGCCTCGCCAATGGACATCGCATCTCGACCGCTCATCGTTGCGAACTTCGCGCCTGCCTCCAGCGCCTCTTCCGCACCGAAGAACTTGGCGGCCCCTGATCTTGCCGTGTTGTAACTCGGTACAAAATCGTCGAGGTGTTCGCGCAGAACGCGCGCCCAGTCACGAGCTTCGGGCGTCCCGGTTTTGTCCAGGTTCCTCTTCACGATGTCCCAAAACTGAAGGTTCGGGGTCATCGAACTGCCGTCCGGATTGGACTTCAGTTGCACTCTGCCATTCACGTCGAATTCGAATGGAATTTTGGGTGCCGGCAAATCGAGTTTTGCCGCCTCGTTCTTGGCCGTCACCATCGCCTTGCGGATGGCGTCCTGAACAACCGGCGCCTGGCTAATCTGCGCCAGCCCGTCATCGAACGGGAGGCTGGCGCCTTCAGAGTATGCCTTGATGTATGCCGGCCTGTTCTCGCGTCGTGCAGCCTCTTGCAGCCGCTCCAGGGCTGGCCCAGGTGCCGGAAAATCAAATGTATCCTTCAGCCACCCGGCAAGACGCGGGCTTTGCGTCGCATAGCCCGCGTCTTGCCG